>VFQR01000166.1_pt1 | contig 138438 bp, 101 predicted proteins | sample 3512321 | NCBI WGS metagenome assembly VFQR01 (sample SAMN10412374, study PRJNA504923) | tailings metagenome | isolation source: Relicate 3 Philex TSF1 revegetated site | place: Philippines: Tuba, Benguet | collected 2017-08-29 | reverse complement strand
GATTGTCCGGAGTGTCCGGAAACGCATCCTGCGCCATTGCGGGAGCAACCAAAGCTGCTGCCATAACGGTGCTGAGCGCATATGTGAACGTTCGTTTCATATGTGTTGCACTGCTCCTTGTGTCAGTTAGAGTTGAAGCAGAGAAACGAACCTTGCGGACTCGAAGCGCGGAATCTTTCCTTGTTCCCTTCCACGGCCCTAAGTCAGGCGTGGCGCGCGTCCCTGCTCACTCCTACGATACGAATTATAACCTAATTAAGGTTCGCAACTTACCCTTGGGACCAATCTATGAGGCTAAAACTGCACTTTTCGCCGCAAAAAATGACAGGTGCGGACGATTGGACTGGTTCAAGCCGTCAAGACTGGTTTGCTTCGCCTGCGCTGTCACCGTCGAAACGGTGTGCAATGATCGGCCCCAGAAAATACATAGCAGGAGCTAAGGCAAGCGCTAATCCTGTCCAGCCGACGCTGACCCACGGGCGCCCATTCTCTTCCGCAAAAAGCTCTGAAGCCCAGGAGAACATGGCAAAGATCAACACTCCTGTCGGCATAAGCATGATCAGGATCGTCCCTATCAATCCTCCCGGAATCTTGTAGGGCCTTGGCATCTCCGGCCTCTTGATGCGCAGAACGATCAGTGCGGCAAACTCCAGCAGAAGCGCGCTTGTGTAGAGGATCACATCTGTGACAACCAGCGATGAAAAGCTCTGCAGGCTGAAGATCGCAAAGATCACCGAACATACGGCAATCGCAACCACTGGCGTGCCGTAGCGGCGATGCTGCCAGGTCAGGAACTTGGGAAGATACCCTTCGCCAGCGAGAACAAAGGGCAGCCGCGAACTCACCATCAGCATGATCGTGAACAGCCCCAGAGCGCTTAGCAACTGTGAGATTGAAACTGCATGCGCCAGCCACTCTCCCCCCACCGCCCTTGCAATCGGAATCCAGGCGCCTTCATCCCATTTCGACCAATCGCGATAGTAGGCAACGCCCACCAGAGTTGGCAGCAGATAGCACGCCACAATCAGAGGCAGAGCCGTAAAGAGAGCCTTCGGAAACCTCTTCTGCGGCTCCTCAACCTCTCCTGCGACCGTGCTCATGGAGTCCCAGCCAAGGTAGTTCCACATGGCAACCCACAACCCTGCCCCAAACGCCTTGCCGTAGGATTGTCCCTCCGATGTGAAAGGAGTCACCGTCAAATGTGGATCGCTAAGGACACGCCCAATTCCCACGACCACCATCATCGCAAACGGCAGAAGCAGCAAGGCAGAGAGCCAAACCGACGAAATGCCGACGGTCTTGATCCCAAAGATATTGAGCAGCGCAAACAGAACGATGAAAGCCACCGCAAGCAACCATCGATAAGTTGGATTGTCGGCGAAAATAGCTATGCCAGCCAAGGTTTTGAGGGATTCTGCAACGATCGTTGAAGCCGCCACGGTGTAGATTGCAGCATCTACCCACGTATAGAGCCAGGTCCAAAAGGCACAGACGAATCCCCAAAATTCGCCCAGCGCTTCCCTGACCCAAACGTAATAGCCACCTTCTGCGGGCATCGCGCTCGTCAGTTCTGCCGTCATGAGTGCCGAAGGGATGGCGTACAGGATGGGCATAGCCAGGATCAGCAGGATTGCCATTCCCGGACCAGATTCCTTCACCAGCGGCTCCAAGCCAATAGGCCCGCCGCTCACGGCAAAGAAAACCGTCATGGCGAGCATCCACACGCCAAGATTTGATCTCTTTATGCTTAAACTGGCGTGTGTGCGCATCGCCCAAAAGTATGCGCAGCTCAGCGCATTGTTCTGCATTCAAAGCCAATCGACGCGCCATGTTCAGTAGGCCCAATTGCCGGTAAGTCGAAATGCCGACCATCTATTCGAAAAATCGGGTAAATTCTCGGTCTCCAAACGTGGGGGCATAGCTCAATGGGAGAGCACCTGCTTTGCAAGCAGGGGGTTAGGGGTTCGAGTCCCCTTGCCTCCACCATTTCATTTATAACCCTCGCTTTTAGGCAAGGCGCGAGCTTCTCAAACACAAAAACGCCGCCTATCCCTTGACGAGACAGGCGGCCTGTGTCTGCAAGTAATTTTCAGGTTTTACAGCGAGAGTCCGCTCGGGATGATGGCAATGCCATAGGCATCGCTAAACTGCCCGACGCCCGTGCCGTTCGTACCATACTCCGTCCACGAAGAAAGCGAGAAGCCATTCAGTCGCACGACGCGGCTGTTGTTGTTATCCATCACGTACAGGCGACCCGAATCCGCATCCAGCGCAATGCCGTCCGGCCCGTCGAACTGCCCTATCCCGCTTCCGCTCGCACCGATGGTCGTCCAGCCTGTTCCAGTCATGTCGTCAATTCGAACCAGACGGTCGTTGCTGTAATCCGAAATGATCAGGCGCTCTGCGCCGTCCATCAAGATCTCTGAAGGAAAGCTGAACTCATTGACACCCGAGCCGGAAGTGCCGAAGGTCGTCCAGCCTGCGCCGGTCATATTATCAATTCGGACTATGCGGTTGTTGCCAGAGTCACAGATGTAGATGCGGTCGTTAGAATCGAAAGCGATTCCAGTTGGGCCACTAAACTGGTTGGTGCCAGAGCCAAAGCTGCCGAATGAAACCAAGCCTGCTCCGGTCATATCGTTGATGCGATAGAGCTTGTCGTCTTCGCCCGTGTAATAGATTCGGCCCAGAGAGTCAAATCCAATCTGTCTCGGGGTGATCGTCGTTCCCCAGCTCACCCAGCCAGAGCCTGTCAAATCGTCCAGCCGCACAATCCTGTCATTGTCGTAGTCCGTGATGTAGATGCGCGCTGAGCTGTCCACGCTCACCTTGTAAGGACCGTCAAACTGATTGACGCCGCTGCCCGACGTTCCGAATGTGTTCCACCCAGAGCCAGACATATTCTTGAAGCTGGCGATTCGGCTAGAGCCGTAGTCCGGAACAATGATCAGGACAGACTTTGAACTGCCTCCGCCCCCGCCGCAACCCGTTAGCGCGCCCAGCATCAAAACGAGAACGACGAGCATGCTAAAGAACGGTTTCCGCTTCATAGGGCGATATTACCCATACTTTTGCGGGGAAAAAACTCATTGCGAAAGTAGCTCCCAAGCCGCTAAAGTGAGCCTGGAGAAAGGTACTGTGCACCCTGGCCTTCTGTGAAAGAAGGCCAAGCACACGGACAAGTCCATGGCCAACAGCTCATCGAAAAAAGACGCTTTAGGGCACAAGCTTTACACCCTTCTTGAGGCCCACCCTCGCGATACGCGCGCTGAAGTGGCGTATGACCGCGCCTCAGTGGCTATTGTCCTTATTGGATTGCTGGTCGGAGCCTTGCTTACCGTCAAAGACTTTGCTCAGTACTACCGGCTGTTGGAGTGGACGGCTGGCATCATCCTTCTGACCGTTGCGTTTGAATACTCTCTTCGCGTTTGGGTTTCTGGATACGATCCCGATGATCGCTTTCCCATGGGAGTCGAGCGCGTCAGGTTTGCCTTGCGCCCCATCAATTTCGTCGATGTCATCGTCGTCGGCTTTGGTGTCTACGGCATCATCAGGAACAACCATCCCATCATGATGTTGGGCTTTGGACTGCGGCTCCTGCGTATCTTTGCGTTCAGCCAAGCCGACGACCTTATCCTTGCCGCACTGAGACGAGCCTGGCCATTCTTCAAATCCGCGCTCACCATATGGTCGATCACGATCGTTTTCGCTACCATCTTCATCTACTGGTTCGAAAAGGACGCTCAGCCGGAAAAGTACTCCGATGTCTTCCAAGCTTTCTACTGGAGTGTAGTCACTTTCACCAGCACGGGCTATGGCGACATGTCGCCGGTCACCCTGGGCGGCAAGCTGTTCACATGCATTTATATGCTTTCGGTCGCGGCCTTGGTGCTTGGCCTTCCCATCGGCGTGTTCACCGTGGGCTTTATGGAAGAGGTCCAAAACCGCATGCATCCCGAGCGGAGAGCCTCCGAAGAAAGCAAGGACTAGCTCTGGCTTTTCAGCAGCTCAACCACCGCCCGATACCCCTCGGCCGTCCCGCTGCTGTGACGCTTCAGTTCACCCCTCTCACCCGCTTCCGCCAGTTCAATAAAGTGGTCGTCCGGCTTTGTCCCAAGCGCCAAGGCCAGACGCACTCCGTCAGGCCTGCCGAAGAAGACTTCCCACCCCAGGGCTGTGCTCTTCCAATAGCCGTCTCGAAAATCCAGATCCGCGCCATGAGCGATCAGCATTCGGGCGAGAGGTTCATTGACAGCAGCAATCGCATCAAAAATCAGCGATGTTCCTTGTGGTGCAAAGTTAGGATCAGCCCCTGCCGCAATAAGCTGGCTTGCGGTTTCCACCTCTTCTGCCAAGACCGCCGCTTTGACAGCTCGATCCAGATCATCCTGACTGTGCTTAGCCTGCAAAAGCTCAGAGACACGGCTGACCATGCCCAATGCCGCTGCCTCTGTTAGTCCTACTTCGGAGCCCAGCTCGGCGAGCAGTCTCGCAACATCAAACTGCTTCTTGCTCGTCGCAAACTCAATAGGAGACTGGCGGCGCTCACACTCGCTCATCCTTTTCTGCAAAACGGCTGGATCATGGGCAGCTAGTCCTTTGATCGCATCCGCCCGCCCCAGCGCTATAGCTGAAAAGATGTCTAGCTTTGCCCCATGCGCAATGAGATACTCCGCGACCTCCGTCTGGACGATGCCAAAAATCGTTGCCCAGCCCAGCGGGCCGGCCTCATGCACGGTCTGATCCCAGTTCACGTCGGCTCCCGCCTCCACCAGCAGCTTCACACAGTCCAGCCACCCGCGCTCAGCGGCATAGTGCAGGGGCATCGCATTGTCGCTTGTGTCGATTGCGTTCGGGTCAGCGCCATAAGAAAGCAACAGCTCCACAAGGGCCGCATCCCCAGAAGCCGCCGCGATATGCAACGGCGTATGGTCGCCCGGAATCTCTTTGGCATCCAATAGCGAAGGGTCTTTCTCAGCCAGCGCACGAATCGTCTTGGCATCGCCCGCCTTGGCAGCCTCAATCATCCGTGTCACGCGCTCAGCAAAGTCGTCCGGCAAAGAACCCTGTCCAAGATTTGTTTCCAAAATGCTCTCCAACTCCTTGCGCAGCTTCGCTCGCGCATTTCTCAGCCGACTCTTGATGGTCGTCACCGGCTCATCCAAGAACTCAGCGATCTCCTTCAGTGAGTAAGCCTGCAGATAGAAGAGGATGACGGTGAGCCGACTTGGCTCGTCGATGGCGTACAGCGCGGCAGAAATCAGAGCTTTGGCTTCTGCGCCTGCGGCATGGTCGGCAACTGAGACTTCGTGGAACGGTTCTTCCTGCCTCCGATGCTTTTTTCTCCAGGCCAAGGATTCATTGACGGCAATCTGTCGAAGCCAAGGGCCGACGGCCCCCCTCACCTGACCCAGTCGCGTAAACGCTCGGACGAACACATTTTGAGCGACATCCTGAGCGTCTTCAGCATTGCCAAGACAGTGATAAGCAACGGCAAACACCAGCGACTGATAGCGTCGCACCAAATGCGTGAAAGCCTCAGGCTCTCCACACAGCACGCGCTGGATCAGTTGTTCATCAGTCTGCTGCTGTCCCGTACCCATATGCTCTCTGCCATCCTACTTCCGACAGCATAGATAGCGCGAACCCGCAAAAGGTGCCAAACCTTTTGGCAAGGTCCCAGCAGTTTCCCATTTCCCCGAACTCAATTTTGAAAAGGCGTATTTTAGTAGCATGAGTGCACACCCGATCCACCACGTCACCGCTGTCACCGCAACCATCGGCGCGAACCTGCAGTACTACACGCAGACGCTCGGCCTGCGGCTGGTCAAGCGGAGCGTGAATCAGGACGATGTTTCGGCCTACCATCTATTCTATGCAGACTCGGTCGGCTCTCCCGGAACAGATATGACCTTCTTCGACTGGCCCATGGCTGGCGATAACCGGCCCGGGCTTGGCACCATTTCCCGCACCACCTTTCGAGTGCCCGAAGGCTCCATGGATTGGTGGGAATCGCGACTGGGCGATGCAGGCTCAAGCCCCGTGCGGGAGTCTAACGAAAGCCTCATCTTCGGAGATCCCGAAGGACAGGCCTTAGAGCTGGTCGCTGATTCATCCAATCCAGTCAGCTCAACCCCTTGGACTGTCCATGTCCCCGAAGAGCGCGCCATCCAGGGCATCCTTGGTGTCGATCTGACCAGTGCGCGACCAGACTCCACAAAGGCCGTGCTCACCCAGATTCTGGGCTACAGCGTCATCGGTGAGGATACGTTCGAAACTGGCGACGGCTCCAGCTTTGCCCGAATCAGGGTTGTCGAATCCAGCGCCGACCGGCTCGGTCGCGTTGGAGCGGGAGGAGTCCATCACGTTGCCTTTCGGGTCGACGATCAGGAGGAGCTTCTGGCGATGGGCGACCGGCTGAACGAAGTTGGCCTGCGCAATTCCGGTCTGATCGACCGCTACTACTTCAAGAGCCTTTACTTCCGAGAGCCTGGAGGAGTCCTGTTCGAACTGGCAACTTCAGGCCCTGGCTTCGCTTCCGACGAACCGATGGAGTCGTTGGGAGAAAGGCTGGCCCTTCCGCCGTTCCTGGAACCGCGCAGAGCCGAGATCGAAGCTGGACTAAAACCGCTGTCACAAATTGGTGACTCAGCGGAATAAGCCCGTAATCAGACTAGAAAATCCCCCTCCTCAACAATGTCGAAAGCTTGGTGAGGAGGGTGGCATAACTATACGTCAGTGTATCCTCAGGGCTATCTAACCGGCCTGCCTATTCAACCTTGTCCCAATAGCTGTAGAAAGCGTCAGCCCATTCGCCGCAGCATCCTTCTTCGACCGCGTCCATATAAGTAATGAATCGCTTGACACAGCGCAACTGATCGGGCTTCAGAAGCGACCATTTACGAGATATATAGCCTTTCAATTTTCCCTTCTGAAGCGTGAGGTGAAAGGCAATTTCACTAGTTGAGGCTCGGATGCCCCTGATCATCGCCGGAGCGAGGTAGTACCGAAATCCGATGGCGTCGAGAAAAGAAAAATGATGGGTGTGGTCGGGATTCCATTCTGGATCGTCGACCAAAGCTTGCCAACACGTGTCCTTATCTCCGGCCCGTGCCGCTAACCGCTCCTCCATCGACCCGTAGTTGTCGAGGACATTTGCCTCACTCCACGAGACGCCGCCTTGCCGCGTAACCCCCGCAAAAGCCACGTAGATCGCTTCGATAAGATCGTCACGTTCAACTTGAAGATTGAGAGTGTTGCTTTCGTCTCCCATTTGACTACTGTTCCAGAGTAAACCTATCTCAAATCTTGCCGCATATTGCGGCATGTCCTATTGGGCAGTGTCCCAAATCCCCAGCCCACTGAGTCTTTCCGAGAACTGGGAACCATTTGGACTCTCTGTCCTTACCTTGTATGCTAATGACAGTCGCCCTCAAGCGGGCGGAAGAGGACAGGAGAATATTGTGAGTACACCCGCCGCCAGTTCATTCTCGGGCACCATCCCAGAGAAATATGATCGTTGTCTTGGACCGATGTTCTTCCTTCCATACGCGAAGGACGTCGCTTCCCGCCTGACGGTAAAGCCTGGAAGCCGAATCCTCGAAGTCGCCGCAGGAACGGGCTTGGTCACCCAAGAAGTCCAGGCCTCTGCGGGCCCAGAAGTAACCATCGTTGCAAGCGACCTCCAAGAGCCGATGCTGGAAATCGCTCGAAAACGCCACGGAGAAAGCATCGAGTTGCACGTCGCCGATGCCTGTGCGCTTCAGTTTCAGGATGCTGACTTTGATGTGGTGATCTGCCAGTTCGGGGTGATGTTCTTCCCTGACAAGCTGGAAGCCATGCGCGAAGCATTTCGAGTCCTTAAGCCAGGAGGAAAGTTCATCTTCAATGTCTGGGACAGCATCGACCACAACGACTTCACACGCACAGCGGTCGAGGCGATCACTGGCCTCTTTGGACCTGATGCCGCCGGATTCTACAAGGTGCCCTTCGGATACTACGATCGCGAACTGATCCGCGCTCAGCTTTCTGAGGCAGGCTTCGTCGAGATTTCCGACGAAACCGTCACACTCCCCTGTATCAGTGCGACAGCCGACATGGCCGCAGAAGGTCTGGTCGAAGGCACCCCACTGTCGATTGGTCTGGATGCCATCAGCCCAACGGCGATCGCTGAATCGCGAGCAGCGGCCAGACAGAGCATCGCCGAAAGGTTTGGCGATAGCCCTGCTCAAGGAAGCATGAGAGCGATCGTCTTCGAAGCAACCAAGCCTTGAGTATTTGCTGATCCGCGACTGTATGGATAGACCGGCTACAGTCGCGGGTCCACCGGCTCGCTCTCCATCGCCAACACACCGAACACGCACTCGTGCACCTTGCGCAAAGGCTCCTGGCGAACGAATCGTTCCATCGCCTCAACGCCCAGGGCAAACTCCCGACTAGCCAGCGATCGCTTCTTCGCCAGCCCACGGCGGCGTAGCCGCTTCAAGTTTCGCGGGTCCAGATACTCCGGTCCGTAGATGATGCGCAAATATTCCGGTCCGCGGCACTTAATCGCCGGCTGGATCGGATGTCCCTGGTGATAGGGGATGAAGTCGTACGGTTTGACAACCATCCCTTCCCCACCCTTGCCGACGAGGTCTTCCCACCACGCACAGGCCGCCAAAACCTCCTCCTCAGAATCAAGATCGACTACGCGATACGGCGTTCGCAGCAAAATGCCCGGATCCGCGTCGCACATCCGCCCCAAGGTTTCCATGTGCCAAACGTGGTCCCTTTCCAAATGTGCCGAGCCTTCCGAGGCCAGCAGATGGAACGGTGCCAGCTTGTAATCTTCAAGGGACTCTACTCGCCAGCAGTAGCGGCGATACGCCTCGACAAACTTCTCTGACGATTCCAGGCGCGAATGCATGGACTCTTCCAACGATTCCAAACCATCCAGCCCGCGAGCTTTCGCGGCTTCGACAACCGAAGCGAAGTAGCTCGATGCTTCACGGGACGCTGCTCCAACCGCGCCATACTGCTCCCGCAAAAGCCCAACCGCCTTTGCCGACCAGGGCATCAGTTCGAGATCGATAAGCAGCCAGTCGGATTTCAGCTCTTCAAAGAGTCCAGCCTTTTCAGCGGCGGCTGCCATGCGGAACAGGAGGGCCTTTTCGATTTCCGTCCCATGCAGACGGGCACCCTCCCCTTGAGGGGGGAGGCTCTTTGTGGAATTTGACAGTATGATCTCAGCACCCTCAAAGAACCGGCGCCCTGTGCGTGTGGTGATAATCCCTGCCTCTCCAGCCTCCACGCCAAACCGCTTCCGTGCCGAATCCGCATCCCGGCAGACCACTGCAACCGCGCGCGAGCCCATGTGCTTTTCCTCACAGACCACCCGCTTCACATCGTGGTGCTTGTAATAGCCCAGCGCCTCGGTCGGATACTCCAGGAACCCGTCTCGGTTCGATGTCTCACAAGGCGACATTGTCGGGGGCAGATAGATCAGCCACTTCGGATCGGCCGCAAATCGCGACATGATCTCGAGAGCTGCGATAGCGTTCTCTTCTCGCACGGTCACACGACCGGAAAGCCGTGTCTCCACCGAGCGCCGACCCGTAACATCGGCAATATCCAGCAGAGTGTCCGCCTCATGCTGGCTGGAAAGCCCGTCTTGGGCGACAAGAAACCGCTTGGTCGGCTCGGAATAGACCTGTTTTGCCTGCACCGAAACCAGCTGCTTCTCAGGGTAACGAAGCGCGGTCAGCGCACCGCCAAAGCAGCATCCGGTATCAATATCGATCGTTCCGTTCAGCCACTGAGCCTCCGGCACGGGTGTATGCCCATAAACGACCATCGCTTTGCCTCGATACTCGCTGGCCCAGTTGTAACGAACCGGAAGACCAAATTCATCGATCTCACCCGTGGTCTCACCGTAAAGGGCAAACTCCCGCACCGCGCCTGAACCACGCCCCTGCATCTCTTCACGCATTCCCGCATGAGCGATGCAAAGCTTGCCGTCGTCCAGTACGGCATGGCTGACCATGTTGGCAATGAACTCCCGAACTTCGTTTCGGAACTCCTCAGTCTCACCCGCAAGCTGCTCCAGCGTTTCGGCAAGGCCGTGCTTGGTCTGAACGTCCGCCCCACCCAAAGCCCGCGCCAGCTTGACATCGTGGTTCCCTGGCACACAGTGAGCCACGCCGTCCTTGACGGCTTGCATCACCAGCTTGAGCACACCCACCGAATCTGGGCCACGATCCACCAAGTCACCGACAAAGAACAGCTTTCGGTCTTCGGGGTGATGAAGAGTCGGTTCAAGTTCCCAGCCCATTTTCTGAACAAGTTCCAACAACTCTTCTCGGCAACCATGTACGTCGCCGATGATGTCGAACGGTCCATGCTCATCCGGCCTTCGGCTCCATATCCGTCCGCGAACGATTTCCAAGCTGTCGATATCGTCTTGACGCAAGACATACACCTGTGTCCATCGTTCAATCCTGAGATTTCGAAGCGAGTTTTGAAGGTCACGACGCTGGTTGCGCACCACATGTCTTCCGAACTGGCGGTTCGGCCTCTGGGCGTTGCGTTCGTGGCACACCTCTTCCGGCACATCCAGTACGATCAGCACCTTGAGCGCGTGCCAATGATTGGCGATCTTGAGCAGCTGTTTGCGCGCCTCCTTCTGGACATTCGTGGCGTCCACAACAGTCAGCCTGCCAAGCTGCAGTCGTTTGCCAAGCATGTAATGAAGCGCCTCAAAAGCATGTGATGTCACGTCCAGACTGTCTTCGTCATCGCAGACATAGCCGCGGAACGTATCGCTGGATAGAACCTCGGTGGGCAGAAAATGCTTTCGGCAGAACGTGGACTTCCCCGAGCCCGACGTTCCCATGATCACGACCATTGCAAATTCAGGAATCTCGATTCTCATCGTGAAAAGACCCCCATCTGGCTCGCATGCCCATACTCGGCGTGCTCCTCACCCAACCCTTCAAGGCGAACCTGATAGCTATACTTCTCTGCGATTCCGTTTGCCCAGTCTGCAAACTCCTGCCGCGTCCACTCAAACCGGTGGTCGTCATGCCGGAAGCCTTCAAGCCTCTCAAAAACCGCGTTGTACTCCTGGTTTGGAGTCGTGACAATCACTGTCTTAGGCTGAGCGCACTCAAAAACAACGCGCTCGAACGCCGAAAGTCGCGGGGGGTCGAGGTGCTCGATGACCTCCACCACGGTCGCCACATCAAAACCTTGCAGCCGGTCATCGCGGTACATCAAGCTTCCGTGGAGCAATTGAACACGCTCACGCATTTTCGGGCCAGAGGTTTCCAGTCGAAGCTTGCGCTCCGCCTTCTCCAGCTCAAAATAGCTGACGTCCATCCCTACGATCCGACCCAGTCCCGGAATCGGAACCAGCTTTCGAATCAATCGGCCTTCGCCACAGCCCAGGTCGACCAATGAGCTGGGGCGAAGCTCCCGAACGATCTCTACAATGCGATCATGCCGCTGCTCGTGAAGCGATTTGCGCTTCTTCGATTCCTGACTTTCAGCCTGAATCGGTTCATCCGGCGCAACCATTTCCTGATCGACAGCCGCCTCTTCCATCTCAACCTCCGGCTCAAGGTTGGCGAGCTGCTCCAACGCTTCACGCATCAGGCTGGGCTTTCGCCCGAGGTAGCTGCGAACGATCCACTTCTTCTCAGGGTGGTTCACCAGCCAGCCTTCACCCTTTCGCAAGAGCTTGTCGACCTCGTTGCTTTCCATGAAGTAGTGCTTGCGCGCATCCATCACCGGAAGCAGCAGATAGAGATGCCGCAACACATCCTGCATGCGCAAAGTGCACTTCAGCGTGATCGACCAGTAAAAGCTCTTGCCCCACTCAGGGAACTTCGGATCAAGCTCAATCGGGTTTGCCGAGACTTCGTAGCCTAGCGGCTCGAACAGCTTTCGCACAACCGCTTCCCCGCCGCGACACGGAAGAACGGGGATATGAACTTCCAAAGGAATCGCCTTCTCGGCAAGCTCCGGCTTGTCCTTGCAGCGTCCAGACATCGCGGTTCCAAACATCGATGTCATCGCAACGCTCACGAACGAGCTGGCAACATACGGCCGGTCGTTCACATACTGGGTCAGCGATCCGCCCTCATGCCCCTTTCCGCGGACAAGGTTGACGGGGTCGATCTGCAAAAGAATCGCAGCGGTACAGCGATCTTCAGAAGCCTCGGTGTAGATCAGCGTCGCGTTGCCAAATGTCAGCTCAAACTCATGCACGCGGCTTGGGTTCTTGTGAAGCAAGAATCCAAGGTCAGTAGCCGGTTTATGGGTTGTGCTGATGGTGAACATGGCATAGGCTTCCTAAACAATTCGCATAGCGTTGGGTCATCCATCTTAGTCTATAGAGGCTATAAAGCGAGCGGAGTGGGACTCTTTTCCGCAGTTCCGATAGAATTCATCCATGCAAGAGATTCCGACTGAAAGCGGCTTAACACTGCTTGCGGTATTTGAACTTGGCTCAGCGGAGATGAGCTTGTTTGAGCAGTATGAAGGCGCGGTTTTGCCGTTGCTTTCAGAATTCGGCGCGCGGCTTCAGAGGCGCGTCCGCAGCATAGATCAGAAGATAGAAATGCACCTGGTCTGGTTCCCGTCGCAAGAGTCGTATCAAGCCTTTCGCGAAGATCCTCGCCGCAAGGAGCATGGGCACCTTTTCCAAGCATCCAATGTCACAGCGTCTGTTTACGAAGTGACCGATATGAGTTAGCCGATGCAGTTTGATTCCTTGTCCACGGTCCAGTTGCCTGCCCCATTGATTGACGTCAAGCCCATCGAAGCCAGCAAGGATTGGCTGGCGTTGCTCGCAAACGGCGGTCTTTGGTGCATCGACGAAGATGGTTGCATTTCGCAACAATCTTGTTGCAAAACGCAACTATCTCTGCTCGATCCTGCGAAGGGCCCCATGATCCACCTCTCCGCACAAGCGGAATACATCGCCATTGTCGAGCGTTTTGGGCTCCATGGGATCGTACTGGAAACCTCAACAATGCGTGAGGTGGGTATTAGGCGAACCGACTCCCGCGCGAACATCTCTTCATTCCCTATCGCATTCTTTGAGCACGGTGAAAGGACTCTGCTTGTGCATGGCACGGAGTGGAATCATCTCGATGTTTCGGACCTCTTAACTGGCGAAGTTCTGACCCAACGAACTACCGAGCGCACAGACCCAGACGTAAGACCACCGCATTATCTCGACTATTTTCACTGCTCACTCATGGTTTCTCCCGATGGCAAGTGGATCGCTGACAATGGGTGGGTTTGGCATCCTTATGGTCAGGTGCGAACCTGGAGCCTGGATAGCTGGATGCAGAACGCTTGGGAGTCGGAAGACGGTCCTTCCGTCCAAGAATACGGATACCGCGACTACTTTTGGGATGTTGGCGTTTGCTGGGTCGGCAACGACCGGTTGGCCATTTGGGGTGAAGGGGAACTCAGCGTCAAACCCAAGAACACTATCAGAATCTATGATGTCCGCTCTGGCTCTCTGACGAACAAGCTCGACAGAACCCCGATCTGCCCATTTGATCCTTGGCCTCACGGATCGGGCAACCCGGGCTGGGTGTACTTTGACAAATTTCTCTTCACCGTCTCGATGCTCAGCGGCACTCGTGTCTGGGACATTGAATCAGGGGAAAGGGTCTCCTACAAAAAGAGTTTCCGACCGCATCGCTATCATCGCGGCAGCCAGGCATTCCTGACCATCAACGATGAGCAAACTATCACGCTCAGCAGGCTGGCATAGCATCTGTGCTCTGGACCCACGACACAAAAACTTTGCATAAAGCGGCCTGCTGTTGAACAAACCACAGACTTGCCCGCACCTATCCATCAAGATGCAAACGAGAAAGCCCCTTATATCTCTGGATCAGGTTCGGGTTGGCGCCCCATGCCCAGCCTCGTGGAACGAAATGTCGGGCAATGATCGCATACGTCATTGCGAACTCTGCAAGCTGAATGTCTACAACCTTTCCGACATGAGCCACAACGAAGCAGAAAGACTGATCAATACTCACGAAGGTCGTTTGTGCATCCGCTACGTGCAAAGACCCGACGGAAAGATCATGACGCGGCACTGCCCGAAGGGTGAGGTCGTTCGGGGGCGCAAGAAGCTGGCGCTCGTTCTCGTTTCAGCTATGGCTTTTGCCGTGGCGAGCATTGCCTCGGTTGTGGTGCCTCGGGAGAAAAAGGAGGACTGGTATCAGTCCACGAAAGCAAACGCACGTAAGATCGAACCCTTTAAGAGCATCATCGACAAGCTGGACCCACAACCCGCTCCGCATGTCATGGTCGGCGAAATTGCCGCTCCAATGCCGACGCCAAGCCTGAAACCGACTTCAAGCGGACCGTAGACCTACGCAAGCTGCGATTGAGAAACCTCAAGCCGCGCATTGCCGTCTCACTCCAAACACGGGGCTGTGGCTGAAAGCGGAAAGGCACCGGAAAAACATAAGGCTACCGGTTCCCAAGAGGGAGTCTGAGGTGTCGCGAGTAGGGCTCATAGGTGCGTTGTGCCGTTCCCCGAAAACCGTCACGGGCGATAGGTTTACAGAAGCACCGAAAGGGCGATAAGGCCCCAGATGGGGGAAGCTCCCATCCGTGAAATTCGGTAGGGAAGCGGGTTTTCCTGACAATCGCCGTTCAGATCATGCGGGTTCGAATCCCGTCAGCTCCACCAAATTGATCAAGATCGTAATCCTGAGGCTACGCTCAGAATAGATAACGAAGCTCACGCTCCAAAACGAGACCAAAACGTGCCGATCAAGCACAATCAGCAAGAGAAAAGGTTACTGCGATACCGGACCAACTTCCTTTCGTTCAGCTTCCTGACCAGCGACGCCTGTGTAGCTTGTCCCATCCTTCTCCAGCCAGTCCAGCATCCTTTTGATGCTCCCAGTCGCCACGCAGATGCTTGTATCTGCTGCGCCATAGTAGAGCCGAATCGTGTCTTGATCGTCCGCGATGGTATAGCCGCAGGGAAACACGGTGTAGCCAACGTCGCCAGCCGTCTCATAAGCTGCCTCTGGACCGAACATCCATGACTGCCCCCTTGTAAGACATATCTGGGGAGCTTCTTTGTCGAATAGCGCAAGCCCAAGTCGATACAGCGAGCCAGCGGCATGACGCCGAACTCCGTGGTACATCACCAGCCAGCCGCGATCGGTTTCGATCGGGGGAGGCGATAAGCCGATCTTGTTTGCATCCCACCAGGCCCCGCGCCGTGCCGGCAGCATAAGCATCTGCCCACCCCAGTTGCGCAAATCTGGCGAAAAAGACATCCACATATGAGCGCCCATGTCCGTCGAAGGGCGGTGAATCAGCGCATATTCACCGTTGAACCGACGAGGAAAAAGGGCTGCGTCCTTATCATCGGCATGCATGATCAGCCCAAACCGCTCGAACTTCTTAAAGTCGGTCGTCGAGGCAATCGCAACGCCCGGTCCAGAATTGCCAAAGGCCGTATAGATCACAAGGTACTCGTCAATCTCAGGCATATAGGTGATTCGCGGGTCTTCGATCCCCCAGAGCTCTTCGGGATAATTGATGGGATCGGGCATCAGGGTGGGTTCTGGGTCGATCACCCAGCCATCAAACCCGTTCTTCGAGCGCGCAGCACAAAAATGCGAAATGCCGCGCCTGTCTTCAGCCCGGCAAAGCAAAAGCGTGGTTCCATCTTGCAGCAAGGTAGCACCTGGATTGAATACCGTGTGTACAGGATAGGGCCAGTCTGCGGCGGTCAGAATTGGATTCTGAGGATGCCTATCGAGCAATACATCGAACTTATCTGAATTCACCTGTCCTCCTTCTTGTTGCAACCGCTTTGGGCGCTAAGTTTGCGAGGCGCATTTCAGCCGATGCGCAGAGGAATGAAAGGGTCGACTCGGCCCCCTGATTTTCGTTCGGTCGATCTGCATGCAGTCCGTCTTTGCAGCCGCCGGTTGACTCATCGGCGAGAGCGCTGTTCAGCATGTTTTCTCCCAAGAACCAACGGAACGCTGAAAGCGCTCGGTTGCTCCAGACCTCCCGATCGTCAATTCGCGCGGCCGCGAGACATGCCGAAACCGAGGCCCATGCTTCGATAGGCTGCTGATCGTAATAAGCACGCGTTCCAAAGTGATCGAAGAAACCTTCTGTACCAATGGGTGCGAACACGCCTTTGGGTCCGGTTTGCAGTCTCATCAGCCAGGTAAGCGACTTCAGCCCGATTTCGAGCATGGTGTGATTTCCGAACGATGCGCCAGCCGTAATCAGGGCCTGAGGCAGGCGAGCATTGGCATAGGCCAGACTTTGCTCAAACCACAGCCAGTCTTCGCAGCGGTTTATTTCGTACTGACGCCAAAGGCGATTGGCCATAGTCTGCATTAGGCTCTGGACCGAATATTCGTGCGGATACACTTGAAGAAATTCATCGGCAGCTAATACTGCGTAAGCCCATGTCCTTGGGCTTGTCGTTGCATAGAGCGCTGGAGCAGCCTTCAAAAAGAGCGATTTCGCGACCTCGCACCTTCCCTGATTCCTGCAACGGTGCACCGTCACTCCCAAACCCCACATGGTACGACCGTGAGAGTCTTCAGACCCAGACTGTTCTAGCCAACTACGGTCATAGCTCATGAAGTTACGGAATCTGCCGGTCTGCGGGTTGTAAGCATCCTGAACAAAACTGAGATACCGCGATTGCAGCAAGGAAACTTCAGAAGTCAAAGGCCGATCGTCTTCGAGCAAGCCTGTGAGCAAAAGTGCTCTTGCATTGTCATCCACACAGTAGCCCTCTGCACGGTTTGGAATGGTGTAATTCGCGTGCTGCAGGATTCCTGTATCATCGCTCAGCTCTAAGAGGTGAACTAATCGAATGGTCGATGTCGCCGGCCCTGAAGCGCTCATGGGAGCTTCCTTCTGAACGGCTTCTCTCAGCCGCTCTGCACTGTCATGCTTTGCTTTAGCAAAAGCGGCGGCATACCTCCTGCCCACCTCAGGCCAGAGCATCCGCTTTCCAAACTCGGCTGCCTTCCTTCCCATCTCGGCTCGAAGCTCGGGATTCGCCTGGAGGTCCAGAATCGCGCTGCTGATGGCTTCTGCATCCCTGAATGGCACAAGCACGCCCCGTCCGTCTGAGAGAATCTCTTCGGCGTACCAGTAAGGCGTCGAAATGACAGCCTTGCCCGCTCCGACGGCATAAGCCAGCGTTCCCGAAGTGATCTGTTGCGGCTTAAGATAGGGAGTGACATAGATGTCCATCGCCGAAAGGTAGGCGACAAGCTCCTCTGGCTCGACAAATCGGTCGACAAATCGGACAGAGTCCGACACACCCAGATCGCTCGATAGCTTTGTCAGGCTCTCCCTGTAAACCTCTCCAGCCGAAGCGCGAATGCTGGGGTGGGTGGCTCCAACGATCATATAGACGGCGTCTGGAAGCTCCTGTAGGATTCGCGGCATTGCTTCGATAACGTACTGAACGCCCTTGTCCGGCGAGAGAAGGCCGAATGTAAGAATCATTGGCCCTTTGATTCCCAGCTTTGCCCGCAGGTCTATGCCGGCAGAGCTGTCAATGGCCGGGATTCCATGAGGAATGACATCGATCTTGCTTGGGCATACGTCGTGAACGTCGACAAGAAGATCGACAGCCTTATGGCTCATCACAACGATCCGTTCGGAAAGTTGGAGCAATTCCCCCATGACGGATCTTTGGGCATCCGAGGGCTCGCGCAACACCGTATGCAGCGTTGTGACGATCGGCATTTTGACTTCACGCACCAAGTTCAGGAGATAGGAGCCGGCTTCGCCTCCAAAAATGCCGTACTCGTGCTGAACAGAGAGCACCTCATAGCCGCGTCGGTTTACAAAGTCTGCGGCCTGACGATACGCCGATGGATCTCGCTCAGAGATCTCGCAGCTGACGCGCTCGGGATAGACGTAATCAGGGCGGTCGCTCACCGCCACGGTTTCAATGGTCAGATCAGGGGAAGATTCGCCCAATGCTTGGGCTAAGTCGGCGGTAAACGTTGCTATGCCGCATTGACGAGGAATGTGATTGCCTAAGAGAGCGATTTGTCGAAGTTGTTTCGGAGAATTTTGTTTGGGATTGAGATTAACTATAGATCAATCTACCACATAACGGGAAAACGCCTCTGTGCGGATTCGGGCGGCTCCCCTCATTAGTCGATGTAGAGAATTCTTCCCATCCTAGCCATACACGGACTGGGCTTGTCGGTCATGCTAGTCACATTGCTGAGAGACTCCATTTGCTCAGCGCCAGCACAATCATCCTAAAGATTAGATGACGCCATATTCTGCGCAAACCAGAACCCGCACGTCGTTCCCATCAATTCTCCCGCAAGATCGACACAATGAGTGTTGCTGGAAGCAGCGTCTCCCAGCAACACTGCTTTGACTTACTTCCAGCCCTTCAGACCGTCGCGCACGGTATCCCGCAACAGTTCTGGGAGGATGGTTCCGGAAGCACCGCCCGCGCCAAATGTATTCGTTGTTGACTGCTCGACGAAAGCACACATCACGTATCGCTTCGACCCGATTCGGTTCCCAGACTTGAACGGCAGCGCCGCATACGCCACGCTCGTGATTTGGGCCGTGCCGTTGTTGCCACCCTTCCACATCAGCCGCACTCGCGACCAATAGTCGTTGATCTCCGAGTTGGACAGACCGAGCTTCTGCCCTTCCTGGTTCACCACCCCACGCAGTCCAGAGCTCAGACCCGAGTTGTTCGTCTCGTTCAGCATGTTGTCGTGCAGGTAGGTGAACCCGTTGGCCGAGTAGACCGAGCCATCCACAGCCTTCTCCATCATGAGGCCGCTCTCGCGTCCCGACATCATGTTGTGCGGATCGTTCGAGATACCGCCGTCCGCCAGCTTGTGGTTCAGCTGAATGTCGTCATCCAGACCAAGGATATCCTTGGCGAACTTCATGATCGCGGCCCTTCCCTTCGCTCCGTCGCCATTCGCCGCTGCATCCTGGAGCGCATTCGCGGCAACGTTCGAAGAGTTGAACATCATGCTCTGCTGAGTCTGGATCAGCGACTGCAATGTGAACGTGTCGCTGTTCGGATGCGTGTCGTTGGTGTGATTGGTGTAGATCTTGATATTCGTGTTCTGCGCCAGACCCTTCTTATCGACCTGATAAGTCCAGTACATGTGTTCAAGCATCTTGATCGAGCTTGCCGGATAGAAACGGTAGTCGGGCAAGAGCTTCGCCAAGACGTCGCCACCGATCTGTCGCAAATAGAAGCCGCGCACACCGTTGGCACCGTCTCGGAGCATTTCGCCAACGCGAGTCTCCAGCGGGTTGCAGTTGTTGATGAGAATGTAATCGTATCGAGCTTTGCCGTTCACTTCAACGCGCTCAATGTCGATCACTCGCGAGTTGAACTGAGCTTGATCTTGCTGAAGCTGCTCCCAAGTTCGACCCACTAGGAACCACCAGGGCGCGCCTGGATTGGATTCCAAAACTCCCGCAAAGGAGTCATCGTCGATGCGCTCAATGTCGACAAGCTGCATCTTGTTGTCGGAGGCCATCTTCTTGATCTCCGAAGCGGACTTGTTGCTGAAAAAGACGTGGCCCTTCTTAAACTTGCCAGTGTTCTTGATCATCACACCGGAGAATCGTCGGCCATCCTTGGTGGAGCGGACATCCAGGTCGATGATCCGACCGTCGTACTCGTCCTGCTTCTTCTTGAGCTGATCAAAGTCCAGCTCCTCAAAGGCCATCCAATCGACTTTGTCGTCACCAGCGTTCTTGATGAACGTGCCGGCGTAGCGCTTCTTGCCGTCAACGGTGTTGATCTCGATGTCGATAGGGCGGGCATTGTGGTCCTTGATGAACTCTTCCATCCCCTCGTGGCTCTTGTTGGCGGTCCACCACCAATCTTTCTTGTAGGAGCCGGTGTTCTTCACAAATGCCCCGCCAAAGCGAAGCGGGCTGGTCGAAGTGATTTCGAGATCGATCAGGCGGTAGCCGTCCCCAATCACTTCATCCATGGTCGCTTCGGTTGCATTGCTGGCAAAGCGCTGCTGGATCTCGTCTGTGCTCGTGCGATCTGCCATAGCCAAGGTCGCGGCCCCAAGGGCCAGAGTCGAAATTGCTGTCTGCAAGATGTGTTTCATAGTTCGCCTCTCTTGTCGTGCTATCCGTACGACTGAAGGCAGACAAAATATGTTTCATTTTTTTTATAGTATAAAATATATATGGGACTTGGTATAGTCCTGAGAGCATGGATCATGAGCTGTTTCCCGGTCAGGTGATGGTCGCCGATATGAGCATGGAACAGCTCGAATGTCTGGCTTCGGCGGCTCGTGTTGAAGTCTTCTGGAACTTCTCCGGCACGATTCCACGCTCCATTGCGGAGGTTGCGGCAACCATTGGCAAGTCTGCCTCCGGCACCACCTATCACGTGATTGAGCTGGTCCGTGTCGGGTTGCTCATTCCCGCCGGTGAGCGCAAGAAGAGATCGCGTACCGAAACGCTCTATGTACATGGCAGCCGAAAGGGATTCATCACCAAAGGCGCGCAAGCGACCGAAGAGTATAGGACTCTTGCTCTCGAAGGCTATGCGGGAATACTGCGACTGATGCTCCGCGAGCGAACCGAACTGAGCAGAGCTTTCGGGATCGACGCTGAATTTGAACGCTATTCCACCGTAAGGCGGTGGACGGCAAAGGTCAGCGCCGAGCGCGCAGAAGCTTTTCGGACAGAGATGATTGACCGTTTCCGTGAATTTGCCTTTGCTCCGCCTGAAGAATCTGGCAAGCTCGTGGCCATTTCATTCTTCATGACGCCTACCCTCGCTGAGACTCGAAAGATTACAGCGAAGGGCTCAAAGCAATCCAAGAAAAAGGCTCAGGAATAGTTGCATCCGCAACAGCTGAGATTTTGTGCGGACCTGCATAATAGACGCATGAGACGTCGTGCTTACGTGGTCATCCTTGGAGCGAGTCTGGCTCCAATCGCTCTTCTTCACGCTCAGCAAAACCCGCCTCCTGCCCAGCAAGAGCCAACTTGCGACCAGGTCTTTAAGAACATCACCGTGTTCAAAGGCGTACCCGCCAGCGATCTGATTCCTGCAATGGAGTTCATGTCCGCCTCGCTCGGATATCAGTGCAGCGACTGCCACGACCCCGCCGACTACTCTAAAGAAACCCGCGTTAAAGAAGTCGCCCGCAAGATGGTCGTGATGCAGCGTGACATCAACACCAAGAACTTCAACGGTCGCCTTGAAGTGACCTGTATGAGCTGCCACAACCGACAGGAGCATCCAGCTGGCGCACCCATTCCTGCCGGGATCAGCCTGCGGCACGAGCGGGTTGAGAACGGACCCAAGCCGGATGAACTCTTCACCAAGCATCTCCAAGCGATCGGCAAAACCGACAAGACGATCGTGCTGACGGGAACCCTCACCGCACCCAACGACGCCGATCACAAGGTCGCGACAAACCCGCTTGAAATGATCCAAGCCAAAGGTGGCAAGTTCAAGGTCGTCTCAGGCGATCGCAAATTTGGCAGCGACGGTGTTGAGGTTTGGTACGGCACCATGGCAATGAGCGGTGAGCCGGAGGCGATCTTTGGCCGACTGGGCCGCACCTGGCGCGACGAAAAACTGTTCACAGAGCTTCAGCGAACGGCCTTGAGCGGCAAAGACAAGGTTGGCAAGAACGATGTAATGGTCGTTCGCGCCACACGCCCTTCCACAACCTCCACCGAAGAGCTTTACTTCGATGCTAAGACGGGCTTGCTCGCTCGACTGGTCAATGTGAAGAGAAGCTCACTGGGTTCTGTCGTCACGTCGATGGACTACGCAAACTACAAGACCATCGAGGGAGCCAAGATCCCAATGAAAGTGACCGTGACGTTCTCCGGCGGCGAAGTCTGGACTATGGACTTCAAATCCGCCAAGGTGGATTCCAAGATCACCGACGACGCCTTCAAGATCGGCGGCTGATTGTTAGGCTAACAAAGATTGAAGGGCGGGTGCTTTCGCACACCGCCCTTTTTAGTGAGGGGTTTTTGGGCAAACAAAACAATAGGACTACTTGGCACTTTTGCCGCTTGCCGGCTTGTAGCCAGGAATGCTGTTGAGCTCGATCGAGTAGCTGGACTTGCCTTTCGATCCTGTGAGCACGATCACGTACGTTCGTGGCTGATCAACCTTCAACAGACCGAACGTATTGTGCTCGTCGACATTCTGCCTCTGGAAGTTTGTGGGGTTTCCCTTGTCGTCGCAGATGGAAACATCATACGTCCATGCCGTCGATGTCCAACGGATCAGCAACGGGTCGCCGGGAGTTGCCGTGAACTTCCATATCTGGATCTCGCCTTCCGAAATCTCGGCCTTGGCGGGAGTCGAACGGCTGAATTCCTTGGCATGGTAGACCTGCCGAGAAAGGGAGTAGTCTCCACCGCCTCCATCGCCCTGACAAGACACTGAAACCAAATACCTTCCGGGTCGCTGAACGATCATGCGCCATTCGTCGGTGGTCTGATCCAGTTCAGCCTCCGAAACCCGAATCACGTTCATCTGAGGGTCTCGCACCCTGATCTCCTGCGAGAATCCGACGACGTTCGCTTTGAAAGTCATGACGTCGCCCGCCTTCGCATCAAAAGCCCAATAGTCGGTATTGCCGATGCGCAGCTTGCCAGAGTTTGACTTCTGATCGGAATACTCTGCCGCAGCAGGTCGAATGTTCAGGGAATACTCTTTTGAAGGACCAGCCCCGCTTGAAGCAATCCAAAGCTTGGCGTCGCGCCGAGCATAGAGAACCATCACTCGACCGTCTCTGGCCCGCCCTGGCAGAATCTCGAACGGGACATCCCGCGATCCTTGCTGGCTCCTCTGAACTGGGAAGAAGGGGTTGGTTTCAGGCTTCGAAAGATCGAACTTGGAAAAGTCAGGCACCTCGCCAACGCTTAGAGCAGTTGCTGGATGCAATTCCGGCAGAGTCAACTCCAGCAAATCCCCAGCTTTCGTATCCACCTCCCACAATCCAGGTCGGCCCGTCGGTGCTTTGGCGCTGGCCTTGCCGCCAGCCAAGGTCAGCTTGGATGGGACGTAGTCGCGCGTTCCGATGCGAACGCGGCCTTCCCCGCCGCGCGAACCGTGAGGCGTCATCAGCATGTAATAGTCGCCCGCCAGGGGAGCGACCAAAGCTCGTATGGCTGGGCTTAGCCCCACCGCAAAGCTTGGCAGCCGCTCAGGCAGACCGTTCGGGGAGATGACGACACCAAGATCGCAGTTGATAAAGTTCCCGCCCCTGTCAACCATCAGATCCTTCACCTGCCCCGCCTGCATTGGGATGCGAACCATAAATGGCTCGTTGGGCGGAATAACACTCTCCGTCATTCTTTCGGAGCTAAGATCCAGGCAGTTGTAGGTTTCAAATCGAGCGAAGACCTGTCCGCCCGACTTCCCCTGGAAGCTCTGAACGCGAAACACATAGTCGCCGTCCTGCTGGCAGCGCCAAAAGAGCAAAGGTCGCTGATCGCCTGGGTAGCGGTCATCGTTCGTTGCCATAACAGCTCCTTTGCTGTCGACGATCAGAGCCGCCGGATCAAAAGCCTCGCTTTGAGCTTCTCCAACCACGACCTGCCCAGCCTTGAGCTTCAGTTTCCAATCCACGGACTCGCCGGGGGTCAGGATGCTCTTCTGCATCTCGCTGTTCAGATATGTCGCCAGCCCGCGCTCCATCGACTGAACCGAGTTCCCCTGGTAGATCCCCTGTTCGCCCCCTTGTTGAAACGGCGTTGACGACGAGCTAAGGCTGAACAAAGCAGCCATCGTTAAAGGTACAAATATGCCCATTGAATTCCCTCCGACCGTTGGACGCAGGCCATTCGCAAGCGGTTACGCGATAGCCGAAGGTAGATTCCAGCCACAATGGGGCATGAGCCAGGAATCGGCACACGGCGTTACCTTTGAGCCGATCGGCTATGTCCGAAATGAGAAACAGCTCAAGTTTGAGACTCCCCACCAGCCGAATGCCGACACCGAGGAAACCAACCTTATCGTGCTGAACGAGGGGCATCAGTTTGAGATGGCTCTGGAAGATTTGGACGGCTTTGAACGTATCTGGCTCATCTTCTGGTTTGACCGCAACAAAGATTGGCGACCCCGAGTTTTGCCGCCTCGCGGGCCTGCCAAACGGCGCGGCGTTTTCTCAACGCGCGCCCCGCATCGACCCAATCCCATCGGCCTGACGAGCGTACGTCTTCTGGGCATCGAGGGGCTAACGCTGCGCGTGGGTCCGCTGGACTTGATCGATGGAACGCCTATCCTGGACATCAAGCCTTACATCGCCACAATCGATGCCTATCCCGACAGTAGTCTGGGCTGGGTAGGCGAGGTTAATGCGACTCTGGCGTCATCGCCACAATTTCAGATCGAGGTGAGCGATCTTGCCCGCAAACAGCTTGGCTACTTGCTTGAGCAATGGGGCATCGACTTCACCGACCGGGCTTTCTCCATCCTCAGACAAGACCCCAATCCCCACCGGACACGTCGCATCCTACAGATCGAGGAGAACTATTACCGCCTCGCTTGCGGCCCTTGGCGGCTCTACTATCACATCCACGGTCAGACTGTTCTCGTCGAATCCATAGCTAAAGGCTTCCCTGACGATTCGCTGTTTGGCGAGGGTTCCGAGAAAATCCCAGACCGGGATGCACAGGTGGCATTCAGCCACACCTTCTCCTAAACAAAACGAAGAACACTGACCGCAGCTATTAATCTATACATGTTGTGAATATGCTCTATGCCATTACTTTTGCCAGCATAAATGAAACGCAAGAAATCCTCTCGGCGTAAGGCATTGGTGAGGGGAGGATTGAATGCATTGGCATACGCGCACCTCGCGCAAACTACTCATTTCGTCTGTCGCAGCGCTATTGTTTCCAGCTGGCGCAATAGCCCAATGGACGGTCGTGAACCTTCATCCACCAAGCCAGGTGTATTCCTATGCTTGGGCCGCAGGAAGCGGTCAGCAGGCAGGATGGAGTTGGAGCGGCACATCCCAGCGCGCTGGCCTCTGGTCAGGCTCTTCAGCCTCATGGATTGACCTCACCCCGGCTGGAGCTACGCGTGCAACGGCTCTTGGCACACATCAGGGCGTTCAGGCAGGCAGTGCCGAATTCGGAGGATTTGAGCATGCGGGAACTTGGACAGGAACCGCTGGCTCTTGGACCGATCTAAACCCAGCAGGAGCCCTCTTATCCAGCATTAACGGAATCCACAATGGCAAACAAGCGGGCTGGGCTTTAGTCGGAGGCACTAGCCGAGCTAGCCTGTGGTCTGGGACAGCGGCATCTTGGGTAGATCTGCACCCTCTATCCGCATCTTCCTCTCAGGCAGCTGCAGTTGAGGGATCAATACAAGCGGGCCATGCAATCATCGGTGGGGTTGCATTTGCAAGCGTCTGGGCTGGCTCTGCGGCCTCATGGACCAACATCAACCCCGCTGGCGCCACCGAATCGGTGATTGAAAGCATGCACGGCGGACAGCAGGGCGGCCTTGCTACTTTTGGAGGATCGCAACACGCTGGAATCTGGACTGGAACCGCAGCGTCCTGGGTTGATCTGAACCCGGCAGGCATCGACTCCTCGACGGTAAGGAGCGTTTACGGAGGTCGCCAGGTGGGCTGGACCATGATGAACGGAGGACCGAACAAAGCGAGCATGTGGTCAGGAAGCGCGGCCTCACACATCGATCTGCACAGTTTTCTATCGCCTGTCTATTCGGCATCTGCAGCACGCGGAGTCTGGAATGACGGCAGCTTCATCTATGTCGTTGGCAATGGGTCGAACAGCATCACTGGACGAGACGAGGCTCTGATGTGGGTGGCCCCAGTCCCTGAGCCCAGCACGCTTTCGCTTCTCGCTGTTGGAATCCTCCCAGCAGTACTGCGCAGACGCCTCAAGGCAACCTCGAAGACAGCAAAAGTGTAGAAGCCTTTGCTTCATTCACCCAGGGCCTCGACAGGATAGCGAGGCTCTTTGGCTTTGCCAAAGCCTGGCCTTCAAAGTAATGCCAAGCAGAGCACAGAAATGTCCCTACAGGATTCGTTTTCCTTCATTGCCAAACAAATTCCAAATAACTCTCTTCCAAGATCGCGGTTAACAGCACGTTAAGGTGGCTCCATGTACATAACCGCGCTTGCATTTGCACTCACCATCGTCTTCGCCTCGCCGACCCAAGGAGGTCCCCCTCAGGGCGGTCAAGGCGGATTTGGCGGCCCGCCGCAGGGCGGCTTCCAGGGTGGACCGATGGGGGGCCCTATGGGCGGGCCAGAGCTCAAAATCCTGAAGAAGTTCGACCTCAACAAGGACGGCATGCTCGATGCAAAGGAGCGGCCCGAAGCCCGCAAGTATCTGAAAGAGCAGCGCGCGAACAATCCGCAAGGCGGATTTGGTGGCCCTCCGCAGGGTGGCTTTGGCGGACCGCCGCAAGGCGGTGGACAAGGCGGCTTTCGTGGTGGCCCTCCGGGCGGAGGCGCCTTCGGTGGAGGTCGCGGAATGCCCGAAGCGACCCCAGGCCCCAAGGTCTCGGAAGACAGCGTCAAGCCGTTCCCCGGCAAATCCCTTTACGATTCAAACACCCTCCGCACGATCTTTGTCAAGTTCGATGAGGAGGATTGGGAAGCCCAGATGTCCGAATTCCACAACACCGATGTGGACCTCCCCGCCACCGTGGTTGTGGACGGCGTCGCCCACAAGAACGTCGGCGTTCGTTTTCGCGGCGCGTCTTCCTACATGGGCGTACCGGCAGGCCATAAGCGATCGCTGAATCTCTCCGTCGATATGGTCGACGATAAGCAGCGCTTGCTCGGATACAAGACGCTGAACCTGCTAAACAGCAACACCGACACCTCGTTCATGAGCTCGGTTCTGTACAGCCGCATCGCTCGTAGCTACATCCCTGCCCCCAAGGCAAACTACGCCAAGGTCGTCATCAATGGCGAAAGCTGGGGCATCTACGTCAACGTCGAGCAATTCAACAACGATTTCGTCAAGGAGAACTTCAAGGACAGCCAGGTCGAAGGAAAGACGGGTGCGCGCTGGAAGGTCAGCGGAAGCCCGCAAGCCGACGGCGGTCTGGGTTACCTTGGCGACGGGTTTGCGCCGTATAAGCAGCGATATGAAATCAAAAGCAAAGACAACGACGCAGACTGGAAATCCCTGATCAATCTATGCAAAGTCCTCAATAACACCCCACCGGAACAGTTGGAAGCTGCGCTCAAGCCAATCCTCGATATCGATGGCGCTCTCAAGTTCCTCGCGCTGGACATTTCCCTGATGAACAGCGATGGGTACTGGATTCGGTCAAGCGACTACAGCATCTATCTCGATCCTAAGGGTGTGTTCCACCTCATTCCTCATGACATGAACGAAGCTTTCCGAGCCGAAGGCGGCCCAGGAGGGCCGGGCGGTCGTGGGGGACGCGGCGGATTTGGCGGGCCGCCCCCGCTCGACGGTGGTCAAGGCGGGCCTCCTCAGGGCGGATTCGGCGGCCCACAAGGAGAAGCCAATCGGAATCCCTTCGAGCTGGACCCGCTGACCGGCCTTCAGGATGCGCGAAAGCCGCTCCGAAGCAAGCTCCTGGCTGTCCCTTCGCTTCGAAAGAAGTATCTGGAGTATGTGAATGAGATCGCACGCAAGGATCTGGACTGGTCCAGCATCGGCTCCTTTGTCGAGAGCAATCGCAAGCTCATCGATGCCGAGATCAAAGCGGACACCCGAAAGAACAGCCCATACGAAGCATTCGTGGCGGCAACAAACCCAACCGTTCAGCCAGCAGCCCAGAACCAGCCCAGAGCGCAGATTCTCCGATCCTTCTTCGATCAGCGTCGAGCCTATCTGATGAAGTATCAAGACCCCCAAGGAGGACGATAATTTTTCACGTCTCTCCCTCCTTGCAAAAGCCTGGGCGCTGGGCCTACGAGGTTAAGTTTGCGATCAGCGGCGAAATCGCCGAACGTGTGCTGGCGTGGGCAAAGTCCCGCATGGAGACAGACATCCATGGCGAGGCTTCTTACGGCGGCGCGTATCGAATCCATACGCTCTATCTGGACACCCCAGAGCATGATGTGTATCTGAAATCACCCGGTTATCGCGTCTCAAAGTTTCGCGTGCGGCAATACGGTCGGGCGCAGACTGCCTTTGTCGAACAAAAGCGCAAGCGCGGGCCAAAGGTGATGAAGCGGCGGACTCTTGTCGGGATCGACGAAATCGCTGGACTTTCATGCCCCGTCACAACCGCTGTGTTGCCCCAAGACTGGTTCAAGATCGCCATTGCCGAACGCCAATTGCAGCCTGTCAGCCGAGTGTCTTATACGCGCAACGCATTCAACACCATGACTCCGTCGGGCGCCGTTCGGCTTACGGTCGATCATGATGTCTATGCCTGCCATGAGGCTGAGTGGAAGACGGGTGAAGTTTTGAAAGGCCTGCACCTTTCCCCCGACGTCTGTATTGCCGAAGTGAAATTCCCCGACGCCCTGCCCCAGCTCTTCAAGGAGCTGATCCGCGATTTTGGCCTTGTTCAGACAGGCATGTCGAAGTTCCGCATGGCGCACGAAGGCATTGCCGACTTCCCGCAGGTGGAGGATTCGCGGTGGAAGAACTCCTAAGGCAGACTTTCAGCTCGGATGTGCACCTGGACTGGACGCACATTCTGCTCAAGCAAGCGATCGCTTTGGCCTTTGGTGCGGCGGTGGCTATGGTCTATCGCTTCACGCACGGAGCCAACACCCGCGAAAGCCGCTCGCTGATGGCAACCCTTGTTCTGCTGACATTGCTCATCGCCATGATCTCATCGGTGATCGGCGACAATGTGGCCCGGGCGTTCAGCCTGGTCGGGGCTCTTTCCATCGTTCGGTTTCGAACGGTTGTGGAAGACACCCGCGACACCGCATTCGTCATTCTGGCTGTGGGCGTTGGCATGTCGCTTGGAGCCGGATATCTGGTTGTCCCGCTGATCCTTGTCCCCGTCGCCGGCATTGCTGCGTGGATATTCGGACCGCGCAACGGAAAGTATTCCGGCGAGGCATACGAAATCAACGTCAGGCTCGGTCTTGGCGCGAAAGACGAGCTTGTTCGTCAGACCATCGCGCTGCACGGGCGGGATGTTGAGATCATCGGAGCAGCAACAGTCCGGCAAGGTACGGGCGTAGAGATGTCCTATACCGTCCGTTTGCAGGATTCTTTGTCGGTCCAAGTCCTGATGGAACAGCTTCAGGCCCTTGAGGGGGTTGCAAGTGTAGAGATCCAACGGAAGTCATCGAGATAGTCCAAGACTCACGAACTTTGCAACTTCATACGGTGCAGAACACGGTCACATAGGCCGCCAGCGATGGAATGGCAGTCAAATCCGTAGAAAGGGTTAACCCACCAGGAGCCACGTACTAACAAGCTGCACACCTCCCATATCTCTCCGAAAAGTATCTCTCTTTCCCTTTCCCGGACTCAGCAGTCCGCACCCATCAGCTTTCGAATAGCCGATCACGTCCTATTCTCACAAACGCCGCAAACATTCACCGACATGCCAGAAATACAACCCCTCTCGCCCCTGCCACGCTACCGCCAAATTTTGAAGGCTGAGGCTCCCGCAAGCTACTTCAAGCCCGACAACCTTCACCTTCTTTGGCTCATCCCTCACATCGCAATCATCGCGGGGGTTTTTTGGATCATGACGGCATACTTCAGCTGGTGGCTTGCACCCATGCTCGGGCTTGTCGTTGGTCATAGCTTTGGCTGCTTAGCCTTTGTTGCTCACGAGGTATGCCATGGCGGCGCGATCAAAAACCGGAAGCTGAGACACTTCGTGACGGCAATCGCTTTCTCGCCGTTTGGGATTGGTCCGCATTTATGGAGCCGTTGGCACAATGCAGAGCACCACGGGCACACGCAGCATCCTCACCTCGATCCTGATCGGCTCTTGATGATCGACGAGTATCGAGAAAACAAGATGCTGAAGTGGCTTTATCGAATGTCGCCCATCGCTCGAAACATCGTGATTTTCGGCTTCTTCAGCATGATGATGACCCAGCACAACGCGACGGTCATGATCCGCTTGCTTCGAGACCCCGACTGCAGCCGAAAGGAAAAGGCGGTCATCCTCTTTCAGTTCGTGGCTTCGAAGGCATTCTGGATTGGGCTGACGCTGATGCTTGGCTGGCCAGTGCTGCTGATGGGATATGTGCTGCCGCTTTTGGTCGGAAATGCCATTGTTATCTCCTACATCGCCACGAATCACTTCCTCAATCCGCTTGCCGACGAAAGCGACGTGCTTGCAAGCTCGCTTTCGGTCACGCTTCCCAAGTGGCTGAATTGGCTGGATGCCATGCATGGCCGATTTGGCGCACATGTCGCGCATCACCTGTTCCCGCAAGCGCCGTCTCGTCACGCACGGAAGTTGGAGAAGCACATTGCTCAGCTCTGGCCCGACCGATTCCACGAAATGCCGCTTCGCAAAGCGCTCAAGCTGCTCTGGAATACACCGTGGGTCTACGACCAGGATGGAATCAAGCTGATCGACCCGCGAAAGCAGCTAAGGTCGCCCACTCTCGGCAACGGCTTGTGAAGCCCTCTATCAGGGCGGTTGCGCAACCGAGATTTGGAGACAAGCGAGTTATCGAAGGTGCTTATACTAAGGTGAGATGACCCGACGCGACTTTCTCACCGCCGCAGGAGCGGCCACCGTCACCCGGTGGATTCCATTGCGCATTGAGCATAGCCGCCTACAAAGACCCGTCAAGCTCGCCGTCATCTCCGATCTTCACCACGGCCTCGCCCCAGATGCGATGGATCGCCTGAACGCCTTCGTCAGCGCGACAAAAGAACGGCACCGAAAGGACAAGCTCGACGCCATTCTCCAGCTCGGTGATTTCTGTTACTCCGACTCAGGCTCAAAAGAGTGTATCGACCTCTTCAACACGCTCGATCTTCCCAAGATCCATGTTCTTGGCAACCATGACATGGACAAGTGCGACAAGAACACCGCGATGAAGACTTGGGGCATGAAGAATCGCTACGGCGAGCATGACTTCGGCGGCTATCGGTTCGTGGTTCTGGATCTGAACCACTACAAGAAGGACGGGAAGCTGAATGCCTACGCCAATGGCAACTATTTTACGGACAACGCAACGCATAACTGGGCCGACCCTGAACAGCTGGATTGGCTCGCGAAAGAGCTGCGCACAAGCCCCAAACCCGTGATTCTGATCTCGCATCAACAGTTGGGCTTCCCGAACAAGGACGGCAAGATTCCGCCTGAGCAGGCAGAGGTTATGGACGTGATCGAGAAAGCGGCACACGAGAATCCAAAGGGCGCGGTCGCCGCATGCATCTGCGGGCACATGCACCTCGACTGGCTCACCCACTGCCGCAAAATCCCTTGCTACTGCCACAACTCAGCGAGCTATTTTTGGCATGGCGGCATGAACGCTTACACCCAGCCGCTCTTCAGCTTCATGGAGATTACAGGCGAGGGGGTCCTGAAGATTCAGGGCCGCACGGGGGCTTTCGTGAAGCCTCCGCCCAAGTCTTCGGATGGTCAGGTCGGTCGCTCAGCATCCATCATGAACCGAGCCTTTCAAGGAGTGCTTCACCGCGACACCTACTTGTAGTGGTAGAACCAGTTGCCGCCCGATTCCCTCTGAACGGTTTCTTCCGATTCGATACTGAAATGAACGTGCTCTCGGGCAGGCTCAGGCCAGTCTTCCTCCACCAGCAGCTGAAACAGCCCTTGCTTGAGGGCTTCATCGGCACGCAGACGATCGCGGGTCTTGTCGGTGTCCACACGGATCACAAAGACGAGATACTTGGGATCGATCTCGTACGCGCCGTACGACCAGATGGAGGTGTCTATCCCCACCTGCTTTTTGAAGAGTCGCACGATTCCCGCTTCTATGCGCTTGATCTTCCTTGCGAGGACGGCGTTTTCAAACACGCTTTATTCTGACCGTCCTGCTTCAAAGCGGGATAGTCCAGCATGGTGCAATTTGAAGATTTGATGCGTATCTATCCGTCCAGGAAAAACAGTATAGATTCCGAAGAGGATACGAATAGTTTGCGGTTACACTCTGTCGGGGACAGCTGTCCCCGACTCATCGGTGGAAAGACCTATGAAAACGTGCTACCACGCTCAGCGAGGGTTCACCTTGATCGAGCTGCTTGTTGTTATCGCAATCATCGCCATCTTGGCGGCTATCCTCTTCCCTGTCTTTGCACATGCGAAGGAATCGGCCAAGAAGACACAGTGCCTGTCGAATACGAAACAGGTCGGGATCGGACTTTACATGTACGTGAACGACTTCGACGACAGCCTGCCAATGGCGAACTGGCCAAACGCGACGCTTCCCGCGACCGTTTTTGCCTTCCATGGAGGGTCTGGGGTTGGTCCCCAGGCATGGGCTGATCTTCTTCAGCCTTATGTGAAGAACACCGCGTTCTTTAAGTGTCCCAGCGACTTTAGCGGAAACCCGCTGGCGAGCGGTACTCCCGTTCCCGGCTTCCCGCTATCGTACGCCCTGAACTACTACTTCTATCGCCGACCGGGCGGAGTCTCGAACTTCGCGCTGACGGGAGGAAGCATGTCGGAGATCACGTTCCCTGCGAACAAGATCTTCATTGCCGAATCCCAGTCAAAGGCCGACCGAGAGATTGTCCGCCCCGACCGCTTCGCTGGCTTTGAAAGGCACAGCAGCGGATCGATGTATGTGTACGCCGACACCCACGCGCACTATCACAAGATGCCGCTATGGTGGAAGACCGTACCGTCGTCGGTATGGGGAGACCCCGACCAAGCGATGCTTCAGCCCTGTCCTCAATGGTTCCCTTGGACCGAAGACGGCACGGAAAGCTGGTAGGCGATTCGCCTACTTGAAGTCTATCTTGAGCCCGGGCATGATCCGGGCTCCATTGCTTGCGGGCTTGCCATCTTTCGATCGGGCAAATCCGAAAAAGCCAAAGCCCGTAATCTTGGCCTTCATGTTCAGCTTTTGCGGCTGGGCCGTCGGGTGAAACTTCTCCTCCAGCGCTTTGCGTACAGCCTTGATCTCGTCCAGCCTTTTGCTTCCTTCGCAGAGTGCAGGGTCCGGCACTTCAACAACTGTTCTTGCGCCTGATGCGCCCTCGATGACCATGTAATAGTCGCCGTCTGCGCGCAGAACAATCTCCGTGATCTTGGCATCGACCGTCCAGATCGTATTCTCGAACGATCCAATCCGCTTGCTCTGAAACTCGGGATTGGAAATATCTGAAGCTAGGTCGTCAGGACGCGCCAGCATTAGCATAGCCTCGACGGTCGTTGCCGTTGGGTGAAGCAGATCAGCCTTCGCCGCAGCATCGTCGGTCGCTCGCTTGATGGCAAGCCGCGACGCCTTGTTGACTTTTTGATTGGGGGCAGGCTTCTGACCGGTGGCATTCTGCACCGTCTTTTCAACGGTCTGCTTGGCTTGTTCGGGGCTGCTGCAGTCTTCTGCCGTAAGCACGACAAAGACGGCTGCGCCCACGCCAAACAGCGCGGTCGTCACCTTTTTCATATTAAACATTTGTCTCTCCCTCGATGAGATTTGCCTACGCGCCTAGCACGTATGGAACGCAGGCATCGCAAAGACCATGCGCACAAGCGGCAGCAAGGCCCGAGCTCCTGTATCAGGATTCGCCATAGCACGGGCCAATCCTGCCTTGGTCGCAGCTTCATTCAGAACTTTGAAGTCGTCTGGCTTGGCCGGCACATCCAAAATCTCGATGAGCAGAGAGACATAGCCGTCGTCCGTCGTGACACTCCGCGCCTTACCCAAGGTGGACAGCTTCGCGGCGAGAACACGCCCACGCCCCGCCCCCGCAAAGACGCTGGCCATGTTGATGCGGTCCAGCATCGTCGCCGAGCTAAGCCATGCTGCGCCCCAATTCCAGCCCGCAACATCCGGCGGATAGAGCGGAAGCATCCCCAGACGATTGCAGAGCGTCGCCACGCTTCCTGCCAGAGTGAGCAGAGGCTGCGGTGCTGGAGTCATCGGGCTGGCGTCGGGAACACGGTCGGCCAAGACCGCTTTGGAATCGATAACCTGACGAATCACCGGCACGACATAGTCCACGGGGCTCTTGACGATGTTGCGTTCAGCCTTTACGCTCCAAAACTCGTCCATTTTGGTCATCTCCAGCAGGACCGCAGGAATTCGCCCCTCGCTCTTGATCCATGCTTTCGACAGCCGCTCAACGATCTTCTTTTCAGGCTCGGGATAGGCGTAATATTCCCAAAGTTTGGTGCAGAGATAGCTCGCCGTCGTGGGGTGCTTGGCTAGGAATTCGCAGAGCGACTTCAGGTCAAAGGATCGCTTCTGCCCCAGGATTTCGTGCGGTCCCTCATCCGAAAGCGCTGGGCTGAAGCACGATGCCACCAGGGGTGTGCCCTTCATCACCCAATCGTTGAAGGCACCCCTCTGAGCATCGCGTCCTCGCTCGGCGGTGACATTTCGCAAGCCCCAGCCTGTGGTGGCACGGGCGGCTTCTTGAATGTCCTTCTCTGTATAGTTGCCTATCCCCAGCGTGAAAAGCTCCATCAGCTCACGGGCAAAGTTCTCGTTCGGTGTGCCCTTGATGCTTAGGCGCAAATCCAGCCAGATCAGCATCGCCGGATCAATCGCCACCTCTTCCAAAAGTCGAGCAAAGGGCTGCGTGAGGTTCTTTTCAAGGGTGCGGACATAGTCCAGCATGATTGGACCGCTTTCGACCTTCACGGAGCTGACCGCAAAGTGATCGTGGAGAAATATCATGAGCTTGTCGCGCGAAGGACGATCGGTGAGGCACATCCGTGCAAGCCACCACGCGCTCACCCGGTTGGGCTGGCTCTGAACCTGCCCGTCCTTCTGATAGAAGAATTCAGAGGGTTGGACGGGGAAAGTCGTCTGAGGCTTGTCAAAGTCCAAAAGGTCGCGGATCGTTGCGTCCACGCCCATCTTTTCGTAGCGGTCGAGGTCTTCGAGGGTGGCGCCCAGACCGAAGCGACGGCAAAGGTGAGCCACCTTTTCGCGCGTTGTCTTCATGGTTGAAGTCATTGTAACGCTGAGAGAAAGCAATCCCGCTTAAATAATTCAAACCGCTCCGCATATCATCAAAGGACAACGCGAAGAAAACCCCTCCGCACGATCGCCGAAGGCGTAGTGAGGAGGGGCAGAATGGTGCTACTTCGCCGGGACGAGCCGCACGATAATGTCGGGCTGGTTGAGTGCGATATAGATGTTGCCGTCTGGGCCGCACATCACGTCGCGGATGCGGCCCATTCCCCAGACCAATTCCTCTCGCTCAGCCAGCTTGCCATCCTTGCTGATACGAATACGATCAAGGTTGTTCCCAGCAAGGCCGCCCGCCAGAAGGTCGCCCTTCCACTTCGGAAATGCCTTGTCGTTGCAAACATCCAGTCCGCTTGCCGCGCACGACGGCAGCCAGCGGAAGATGGGCATCTTGAAGTTTTGTCCCGGCTTTGGCCACGGGGTCACAAACGGCGAGTCGTTGTAGTTGATGGCAAAGCTGATGACAGGCCAGCCATAGTTCTCGCCCTTGACGATCTCATTCAGTTCGTCGCCGCCGCGAGGGGCATGCTCGGTATCCCACAGCCGACCTTCCAGGTCCATCACCAAGCCTTGCGGGTTGCGATGGCCAGTCGTCCAGACCTTTTCTGCACCCTTCGTGCTCGCAAACGGGTTGTCTTTGGGGATCGACCCGTCCTCGTTCACACGCATGACCTTTCCATAAGGCGTGGTCAGATCCTGAACGCGCATGTTCGTACCACGCTCACCGACGCCGATAAAGACGTGACCCTTCTTATCGAAAACGATCTTGCAGCCAAAGTGGATGCCCGCGCCGCTGTAATACTGCTGCTCGGTTTCCCAGATGGTCTGCTGATTCGTCCAAGTGGACTTTCCGCCGCTAAAGCTGATCTTGCCGCGCACGACCTTGGTCATACCGCCGCGCGCGCCAGCGCCTGCTGGCTCGGTATAGCTTAGATAGATCCAGCCGTTCTTGGCGTAGTCGGGATGCACGGCGACGTCCATCAGACCGCCCTGCCCGATCTCCACGCTCTGGGGAATACCCTCCACCGTGGACTGCACCTTTCCATCTTTAACAACGACCATCGTGCCTGGGCGATTGGTTACCAGCATACGACCGTCGGGGAGCCAGTCGATCGCCCACGGCGTTCGCAGGCCCTGGTCTCGGTCGACGACCGTTTCAATCTTATAGTCGTGGTACTTGGACTTATAGACCCCGTTTGTAGCTTTGGGGCCGCCGTTCTGATTGCGAAGCGCCTTGTACTGAAGCTCGCGGATATGGACAACCATCGACCAAATCTCTTCATCGGACATCGTCGGCCCGTAAGCCTCCATGCCCATGTCGGTGACGCCATTCTTGATAGCATCGAAGAAAGGCTTGTCCCACTTTTGGTCGAACTTATCCAGAAGAAGGAGTGACTTTGTCCCGCCTCCGCCACCTTCACCGTTCATCCCGTGGCATTTGCCGCAGGTGTCGTAATAGAGTCGGGTGACGTTGACCGCGCGCTGCTGCTGGGTCATCCTGGAGTTGGAGGTCTCTCTCCCCGAGTTCGAGGGAGCCCCGTCTTCGGTCTTGCCAACACACGCCCAAGAAGCCCCAACGCCTGCCAATGCGAGGACCAGATAAATCGACTTTGCCACGAACACAATTTACCTATCTTCAAGCGCGATAGTGCCCGCTACAGACATTCCTAATCTGTACAAAGAACAGCAAGCAGAAATCCTGATAACATAACGCCATGCCCATCCAAGGAAGAGCCTCGATCCTCGAAGAGCCAGGCGCGCCTGCCGTCGTTCGCGACATCACTATCGACGCACCCCAGCGCAATGAAGTCCTGATCCGCCTCGTTGCCAGCGGCGTCTGCCACACCGACCTGACCGTAAAAATGCTCAAAGGCAATGGGATGAAGTTCCCGATCGTGCTCGGGCATGAGGGCGCAGGCTATGTCGAAGAAGTAGGAGAGGGCGTTACCCACCTCAAGCCAGGTGATCCCGTTGTGATCGCCTACCAGGCCCCCTGTGAGCAGTGCCCCGCTTGCCTTCGCGGCGACCCTCGACGATGCTATATGGCTCTTCGCCCCGGACCACGCATCAAGCGTGCTTCTGATGGGGCCGTATGTTCGCAGGTTCTCCGTTGCGGCACGTTCGCCACGCACACCGTCGTTCATGCCAAAGCCGCAATCAAGATGCCCGAGAAAATGCCGCTGGACAAAGCATGTCTCATCGCTTGCGGCGTCATCACTGGCGTGGGTGCGGCTCTGAACACCACCCCCGTTCATCGCGGCTCTCGAGTAGCAGTCATCGGTTGCGGCGGTGTCGGACTCAGCGTCATTCAAGGAGCCAAGATCGCTGGAGCGAAGCAGATTATCGCCGTCGATATCAACCCGACCAAGCTAGGCTGGGCCAGAGATTTTGGAGCAACGCACACCGTCAACGCGAAAGAAGTGGACGCCGTGGCGGAGGTCCGCCGACTGACAGAAGACGGTTGGGACGGCGGCGTGGAATACGCCTTTGAAGCCACCGGCATCCCCGCCAGCACCGAGCAGGCGATCAAGATGCTCAGCTATGGCGGCACGGCAACGACCATCGGCTTCCCCGCTCAGACCGACGCCGTGAACCTCAACCTCGGCGACATGGCGACCGGCGTCTATTGGAACAAGGCGGGTCTGCGGGTGTGCCACTGCGGCGACACCTTGCCGTCTTACGACTTCCCGATGCTGGCTGAGATGTATCTAAAGGGCGAGCTGGAGCTGGATCGCATGGTCACACGCAAGATCAAGCTAGAAGAGGTCGAGGACGCCTTTCACGAGATGGAAACCGGCGATGTAATCCGTAGCGTGATCATATTCTGACGGGCTGTCTGGTAGATTTGCATCGAGCCCCTATCGGTCGGTAGCCACATCTATTCGTGCCTCTGAGGAATAGGATTGCTTAGAATTTCATAACTCCTCCCATGCAAGGCGATACATAGAACAGGACCTTATTGCATTTTTATGCACAGTGTTGCATAATCATGCGCATGAGCCGAGACGAGTCGATTCGCCGCAACCGCCTAGCCGCCATCACGGCCCTCCTTCAGCTCCAAGTAATCGAGCGACAGGAAGACCTGGTTGCCGCGCTGGAGAGCCAAGGATTCACGGTCACCCAAAGCAGCATCTCCCGAGATCTGCATGATCTTGGAGTTGCCAAGGTGGGACGGCGATACATGCTCCTCAGCGAAAGCGTGCCGTCCATCCCCCAAAAGATCGAAGGCATCCTTTCGTTTCAGCCTGCAGGCTCGAACATTTTAGTGTTGCGCACCGCCGTCGGCGCGGCAAATCTTGTCGCTGTCCAGATCGATCAGCTGGGAATGAAAGAGCTGGTCGGAACAATCGCTGGCGACGACACCATCTTCATCGCCACCGCCACCGCTGAAGATCAAGACCGCGTTTGGCACAGACTCCTTGTGCTGAGTGGAAAGGAGTCGGCCATTGCCTAAGAAAGCCGTACTCGCCTTTTCTGGCGGCCTCGATACCTGCTGGTGTGTGCCGTATCTGATCGACCAAGGCTACGAAGTTGTCACGGTGACCGTCGATGTCGGAGGCTTTTCCCCCGCCCAGCTTGCGGAGCTGGAAGCTCGAAGCAAAGCTCTTGGTGCAACGCAGCACGTGCATATCCATGCAAAGCAAGCGCTGTTCGATCAGGCATTGAAGCATCTCATCGCCGGAAATGTGCTTCGCGGAAGCCTGTATCCGCTCAGTGTGGGCGTAGAGAGGACTCTTCAAGCCCAAGAATCAGCCCGAATGGCGAAGGAGCTCGGAGCGCAGGCGGTGGCTCACGGCTGCACCGCCGCCGGCAACGATCAGATTCGATTCGAAGTCGCTCTGCGCACCATTGCCCCCGACCTCGAAATCCTCGCCCCCGTCCGCGACGACGCACCCAAGCGCGAGGATCAGGTGGCTTACCTTCAGGCTCGAAACCTCCCCGTTCCAGGCCACGGCAGCGCGTATTCGGTTAACAGCGGTATTTGGGGAATCACCATCGGGGGAGCTGAAACTACAGGCACGGAGCTTTCCATCCCCGAAGACCAGTGGATCCGCACCAAGGGCGCCTTCGACAGCCCGAAGCCCCCGCTCAAACTCACCATCGACTTCACAAAGGGTGTCCCAACAGCATTGAACGGGGATTCCTATAAGCCGACGGACCTGATCGAAAAGCTCGATGAGATCGCTGGCAGCTATGGGATCGGACGCGGCATCCACCTTGGCGAGACGATCCTCGGTATCAAGGGCCGCGTCGCCTTTGAAGCTCCCGCCCCAACCGTGATCCTGCAAGCCCACCGAGAATTGGAGAAGCTGGTACTTACCAAGCGGCAGATTGCGATCAAGGACCAGCTTGCCGCAGCCTACGGCGACATGGTCCACGAAGGACTGTTGCTGGAGCCTGCCTGTCGGGACATCGAGGCTCTGTTCACTTCTTCGCAGCAAAGGGTCACGGGCAAGGTTCACCTCTTGCTCCGTACCGGCTCGGTCTTTGTCGAAGGGGTTGCCTCTCCGCACTCGCTGCACGCCGCCTCCAGAGCAGTCTACGGCGAGGCAGTCGGTGAGTGGACGCCCGAAGACGCCAAAGGCTTCGGAAGAATCTATGGCCTTCCCACTATCCTGGCCGCCCGCGTAGGAGGCAAGGATTGAGGACCGTCTATCTCGACAAGATCGCATCCGTCACCGCCAACTGCCGACTCCGAAGGGATGTGAAAGTGGACAGTCACTACCCTTGCCAAGAAGGGGACGTGCTGGCTGTCCGCGTCCTGAATTCGAAGAGCTCGTACAACGTGCTGGAACTGACGACGGGGCGCATGTCAGCCGTCAAACCGGGCGATATCATCGCCGGGGCGCTGGGGCATCGCAACGCTGTCCAAGGCTACGCCGGAATCATCCCGGAAAAGATCAAGACGGGTGACAAGATCAACCTGCTGAACATGGGCGGCGTGCTGGGGCAGTGCACATCGTACTCGCCTTTGGTCGGCCCGCCGTTCGAATGCGAAGTGCTGGGGCAGGTGCTGGACTTCCCTTACCTGGCAAGCCGAAAGGGTGTGCCTGCCAATATCGCGCAGAACCTTCCACCTCTCGATGAGTCGCTCAATATCGGCGGCGTACCGGTCATCGGCGTTGTCGGAAGCAGCATGAACTCGGGAAAGACCGAAGCCTGCATCACGCTCATTGAGCAGCTCGTGCGTGGGGGTATGTCCGTTGCGGCGGCAAAATCCACCGGCGTCAGCTTACGCCGCGACGTGCTCGCGATGGAAGATGCGGGTGCGAAACAGACAACGATCTTCACCGATCTTGGTGTGGTGACAACCTCGCCCAAGAATTCAGCCGCACTCGCCCGAACCATGCTCAATCGCCTTGCCGCAGAAAAGCCCGATGTGATCGTGATGGAGTTGGGCGATGGCCTTATCGGAGAGTACGGCGTTGCCGCCATTCTCCAAGACGCTCAGCTGAATCGATGCTTCTCAGCCATCGTCCTTGCTGCCGGGGACCCCGTGGGAGCGTGGGGCGGAGTCGAACTCCTCAACCGGGAATTCGGGCTTAAGCCGACGGTCATCACAGGCCCTGCTACCGACAATGCCGCCGGAACCAACGTGATTCTGAGCCGAACCGGAGTGAAGGGCATCAACGCCCGAACGCAAGCCGCAAGCCTCGCCGAATGCGTGAAATCTGCGCTGGGGGTGGCCCATGCCATCTGAAAAGATTCCTGCTGTTATCTTGGGAGGAACGGGCTACGTCGCCGGTGAGCTGATCCGCCTGTTGCTCACTCACCCAAACTTCGAGCTAAGCAGCGTCGTCTCTCAAAGCGCTGCCGGACAGCGCATCTCCAGCGTCTTTCCGCACCTGACGGGTATGGCCGGAGACCGGATGTTCGAGGATAGCGAGACCGCACTTGCGTGGCCTGGAAAGAACGACTCTGTTGCGCTCTTCTCTGCCATGCCGCACGGGGAGTCAGCCCAAGTCATCGCGCAATGGCTGGATCGGGGCATCTCTGGGCTTCGAGTCGTCGATCTTTCAGCGGACTTCCGCTTCTCGGATGTGGCGCGATTTGAAGAGATTTATGGGCACACGCATCCGACTCCCGAACTGATTCCACAGTTCACCTGCGCCATTCCGGAGTTGCACAAGGAGCCCGTACAAAAGCACGCTGTCCAGCCGGGTTGCTTCACCACAGCCGCGACTCTGGCCTGCGCACCGCTTGCCGCGCTTGGTCTGGCATCGAGCTTTGTGGTGAACGGGGTAACCGGAAGCACAGGGAGCGGACGAACGCCCAAGCCGGGAACACACCATCCCGAACGGCACAGCGGCATGTGGGCCTATGAATTGCTCAAGCATCGACACGCCGCTGAAATGAGGATGTTTCTCGGTCGGCTAAGGGCTGAAGGCGAGCCAAGCCTTGTCTTTCTGCCCCACTCTGGACCGTTCGCCCGAGGCATCCACGCGACCATCTATGCGGAAACAGAATCGGTCGTTACGACCGAGGAACTGATCGAGAGCTACAGCGCGTTCTACGCCGACTGTCCATTCATTTCTGTCTCTTCCTCCATGCCCTCGATCAAGCATGTGGCGGGCTCAAACCGCGCCCACATGGGCGTCGCCGCAATCGGCACCCAGGTCGCGGTGACATGTGTGATCGACAACCTTATCAAGGGCGCGGCAGGGGGCGGCATCCAATGGATGAATCGCATCTTTGGGTTCGATGAAACGGCTGGCCTCAACCAAGCTGCTGTGGGGTGGTCGTAGCATGAACCAATATCTCTCGCTGAAAGATCTGTCCGTCAGCCAAATTGAAGAGCTTGTGGCGCTGGCGTCTTACCTTGAGAGGAATCCGATCAACGACGCGCTCAAGAATAAGGTGCTGGGGCTGATCTTCATGAACCCCTCATTGAGGACACTGAGCTCGTTTCAAGCGGGCATGTCCCAGCTTGGTGGCACCAGCGTCGTCATCCAGCCCGGAGCCGGATCGTGGAACCTGGAAACGCGCGACGGTGCAGTGATGGACGGCTCGAATCAAGAGCATATTCGGGAAGCCATTCCCGTCCTCGCTGAATATTGCGATATCGTCGGCATCCGGTGCTTTGCGGCAAACAAGGACTTGAACGAGGACCTTGACGACGCGCTGATGCCGAAGATGGCGAGCCTGACCACCAAGCCGTTCATCAATATGGAATCGGCCGCCGACCACCCGTGCCAAGCGCTTGCCGACTGGAAGACGCTGAATGATCTGAACATCCCCCAGGAAGGCGGCAAGTTTGTGCTCTCGTGGGCATGGCACCCTCGGCCCATTCCCTATGCGGTTCCGCTGTGTGTCGCCTCCATGGCCTTGATGCGCGGCATGGAGCTGACCGTGCTCCACCCCGAGGGATTCCCCCTCCCCGAACGCTCCATAGAGGAGTTGAGGCTGCTTGGCGGGGATCGCCTCAAGGTCACACAAAACCAAGAGGAAGCTACACAGGGAGCGCACATTCTCTATGCAAAGTCATGGGCCGCGCCGCATCTTTACGGCAATCCTGACGCCGACGTGGCGGCCCGTAAGGACCTGCGGGATTGGTGCTTGAAGGAAAGCTGGTTTGCCAACGCACACCCCGACGCCAAGGCGATGCACTGCCTACCGCTGCGGCGCAATGTAGAGATTTCCGACGAAGTGATGGATGGACCACGCAGTGTGGTGATTCAGGAGGCTGGAAACCGCCTCCACGCTCAAAAGGCGATATTGATGAAGCTTATGGAGAACGTGAATGCATAGTTCAGTGGAGGCTTTAAGACGAGCCCTTCCCTACCTGCGCCTGTATCAAGGCCAGCGGTTTGTTGTGAAGGTTGGGGGAGAAGCCATCCTTAGCCAGTCGGATGCAAAGGCCCTGCTTGAGCAGATTTCTGTCTTGCACCGGCTGGGAATTCAAGTTGTGCTCGTTCATGGCGGCGGACCGCAGGCCACTGCTTTGGCAGAGCGTCTCGGGGCACAGTCCGTCTTCCACGAGGGCCGCCGCATCACAGACGCCGGGATGCTGGAAGCCATGACGCTTGCCCTCTTCGGTTCAGCGCGCGCGACGCTGCTAAGCGCTGGGCGCGAGCTGGACATGCCGGTCATCGGCTTAAGCGGTGTGGATTCAGGATTGGTTCAAGCCACTAAACGCCCGCCTAAGAAGACCAAGGATGGAGACACCGTCGACTTTGGGTTTGTTGGGGACATCGTCAAGATCGATTCTCAAGTGCTCGATGATCTGCTCGACAGCGGCTATCTCCCGATGGTCAGTCCCCTCAGTTCGGATGCCGAAGGCCAGCTGCTGAATATCAACGCAGATTCGGTCGCCGCCGCGATCGCGAATGCCATCGGAGCCGCGAAGCTGATCTTGGTTACAGGAGCCGCAGGGATTCTTGCCGACCCAACCGATCCCTCCTCACTGATCTCTCATCTGGATCTGAATCAGCTGCAAGAGTTGGAAAAGGAAGGGATTCTCAAGGACGGCATGATGCCCAAGGCCGCATGCATCTCCGATGCGCTTCACGGAAGCGTGTCTCGGGTGCATGTGATCTCCTTCAAAACGCCCGACAGCATCCTCACCGAAGTTTTCACCAACGAAGGCTGCGGCACGATGATCGTTCGCGACGAGGCAGAGCTGATGCCGGAGGAGGTCTAAGCTGAACGTACTGGACATCCATCGCCAAATGGTCTCCATCCGCTCGGTCTCACATGAGGAGCGAGAGCTTGCGACCTGGGTTGAGGCATTCTTGCGCGAAGCGGGTGCCGAGGTGATGCGCCTTGGCGACAACATTATCGCCCGTGCGGGCACAGGTCCCAAGATCCTTTTCAACAGCCATCTGGATACAGTTCCTGCGAACAACGGATGGACGCGCGATCCTTGGCATGTCGAATCCATTGACGGCAAGGTGTACGGCCTGGGAAGCAACGACGCCAAAGCGAGCGGGGCTGCGATGATGGGAGCGTTCCTTCAGACCTTGAAAGATGGCGGGCCGTGCGAACTCATTTTGATGCTCGTCTGCGAAGAAGAGACCGGAGGCAAGGGCACCGAGCTTGCGTGGCCTTGGCTTCAGCAGCAGGGTTGGAATCCAGAAGGAGTGGTCGTTGGCGAGCCCACTGAGCTTCAAGTTGGCATCGCACAGAAAGGTCTGCTGATCTTGGAGTTGGTGCATCAAGGGACCGCTTGCCACGCAGCGAACATCGATGTCATTGGCGGGATCAATCCCATCTGGGGACTCGCGCAAGACATCACTCGGCTCCAGCGCGCCGACTTGGGGGATGCGCATCCTCAGCTTGGTCCGACCTCCCTACAGCCGACAGTGCTCAAGGGAGCTCAGGCGCATAACCAGGTCCCCGCCGAAGCTTCGGCAAAACTTGATGTGCGCACCGTGCCTGGACGAAGCCACACAGAAATCATTGAGGCACTGCAGGCAGCCGTCGAAGGAGAAATCCGAGTCCAATCCTCACGACTGGAACCCTACCAATGCGACGAAAGCGCGATGATTGTTCAAGCTGCTTTGCAGGCAAACCCGAATGCGAAGACCTTCGGCAGCCGAACGATGTCTGACCAGGTTTTCTTCCGTGGCGTGCCAGCCATCAAATGCGGCCCGGGCATCACGGCACGCTCGCATACGGCTGATGAATTCGTGCTGGAATCGGAGATCGAAGCGGGATTTGAGTTCTACAAGAGCTTGCTCAAGGAGGTCGCTCATGTCGCGCCTGTGGGATAAGGGAGAATCGGTCGACGACCTCATTCTGAAGTTTACGGTCGGGGAAGATTACATCCTCGACAGCCGGCTCGTGCCTTACGATGTCCGCGCTTCCCAGGCTCACGCCAACATGCTGGCGAAATGTGGGTACCTGACTCAAGAGCAGGCCGACGCGCTTGGAGCTGCATTGTCTGAGATTGCACAGGAGCATTCTCGCGGCGAATGGTCGATCAGTCTTGATGAAGAGGATGTGCATACCGCGCTTGAAGCCCGACTCGTGCAAAGACTCGAAGAGCTTGGCGAGCGAATTCATCTTGGAAGATCGCGCAACGATCAGGTCCTGGTCGCCCTTCGGCTTTACTTGCGCGACGCGGTTGCCGACACGGTCGAGCTTGCACACACAGTCATCGACGCCCTCAAGGGGTTAGCCCAGTCGCAAGGAGACACTCCGCTTCCCGGCTATACACACATGCAACGGGCCATGCCTTCCAGCGTTGCACTTTGGGCAGAGGGGTTTGCATCTGAAATAGTTGACAGCGTGCAACAGTTGCAATCTGCAACGATCTTGATCGAAAAGAACCCTCTCGGTTCCGCTGCGGGCTATGGCACGCCCGGGCTTGCATTGGACCGAGCTACGACGACCGCCGAGCTGCAGTTTCGAGAAGCTCAGGAGCCCGTCACCGCCACTCAGCTTTCCCGGGGCAAGGCGGAAGCTGCCGTGGCCTTTGGATTGTGTCTGATCCAGCAGGATTTGGGAAGGCTTGCCGCTGATCTATGTCTCTTTGCCACGCAAGAGTTTGCTTTTGTAAAGCTTCCGAAGGAGTTCACCACCGGCTCCTCCATCATGCCGCAGAAGCGAAATCCTGATGTCTTCGAACTCGTCCGTGCCCGGTCAGCGCAGGCCCCAAGCGATCTTTCCGCAATCATGGGGCTGACTATCAAGATGACCTCGGGCTATCACCGCGATCTGCAGCTCATCAAAGCTCCTCTTTTCCGCATCATCGACAGCACCCAAGAGATGCTGGCCGTGATGGGACATGCGATTCCTGGCATCCAATTCCAGCCCGACCAGACCAAAGCAGCGATGGACCCGTCGCTCTATGCCGCCGAGAAAGCATTTGTGCTGGTGCAGAAAGAAGGTATCAGTTTTCGAGAGGCGTATCGAAGGGTAGCGTCCGAGCTGCATCAGGATGGATAAGGCCTATTCGTCCTATCACTCCCCTGAATCCTTTGGGAGAGGGCTTGACTCTACCCCTTCATAATCGCCCAACGGCGAAGGAAGAACACGATGATTCTGAAACGCTTTTACGACGACAAACTCGCCCAAGCCAGCTATTTAATCGGCTGCGCAAAGACCGGCGAAGCCTGCGTGATCGACCCTAACCGCGACCTTGACCAGTACATCCAGGCCGCGGACGCGGAGAGTCTTCGCATTACCGCCGTTACAGAAACCCACATCCACGCCGACTTCTGCTCAGGAAGCCGCGAGCTTGCCGACCGCACCGGCGCCAAGCTCTACCTCTCCGATGAGGGAAATGAAGAATGGAAATACACGTTCGCAAACCAGCCTAACGTTCAGCTGGTCAAGGACGGCGACCATATCCGCATCGGCAATGTGCGGCTGGATGTCGTCCACACACCCGGCCACACCCCGGAACATATTAGCTTTGTGCTTACCGATGAGCCTGCGAGCAGCAAGCCGCTTGGCGTTTTCACCGGCGATTTTATCTTCGTTGGCGACGTTGGGCGTCCAGATCTGTTGGAACGCGCAGCTGGATATCAGAACACCATGGAAGCAGGGGCAAAAGTGCTCTTCAATGCGCTCTCAAAATTCAAGAACAGCCTGCCGGACACCGTCATGATCTGGCCTGCTCATGGCGCAGGATCGGCATGCGGGAAGAGCCTCGGCGGCGTTCCGGTCAGCACACTCGGCTACGAGAAGGATGCCAATTGGGGCCTGAAAACGGACAGCGAGGCGAACTTTGTCGACACCGTTCTTTCCGGACAGCCAGAACCGCCTTACTACTTCAAGGAGATGAAGAGGCTCAACAAGGTTGGCCCGCGCATCCGCAAGGGAATCACTATTCCTGCTCGCATGGAGGCTGCCGAGATCGTGGACCTGCTCAAGCAGCATGCGGTCATCGTCGACCTGCGCAGCCGTGACGAAGCCGCTCAATCGCTTCTTCCGGGCGTATTGAGCATCCCGATGAACAAGAGCTTCACCACCTGGGCAGGCTGGCTACTGCCTTACGACAAGCCGATCTACCTCCTTGCCAGCACGCGAGAAGCCGTTGAGCAAGCGGTCAAAGACTTGGCGATGATCGGTCTGGACGATGTAAGCGGCTGGTTCGGCATCGAAGCCCTCGACGCCGCAGACAAAGCAGGCATACAGGCGGAAGTCATCCCGCAAATCACTGCCACAGAAGCCATTCAGCGATTCAAGACTGGCGAAGCGGAGATTCTGGATATTCGCGGTGCCAATGAGTACACCGCAGGACATATCCCGGGTGTCGATAACATTCCACTTGGCTACATCGACAAGCACCTTGATGAGTTGCCCAAGCACAAGCCGTTGATTCTGCACTGCGCGGGCGGATCACGATCCTGTATCGGCGTCAGCTACTTGCGCTCAAAAGGCTTCACCAATGCCGTCAACCTTACGGGAGGCTTTGGCGCATATGAAAACGCCGGTCTCGAGATCGAGACTGGAGCACAAAAAGAAACAGCGAAAGCTTAATCCAGAACATCTTTAGCGAGCAGGGCGCTGCCAGATTATCTCCTGGCAGCGCCCTCGCTCATGGGAGCGCGCCTGCACTTATGTGCTGCGCCTGGTCCCGCGAGGGGACAAGGCGCAACGCGCTCATCGCATCAGTGTCGAACAACCAGACGGCCCGGGCCGAAGAATTTACCGACACCATTCCCTAAACTCCCGATGACTTCTTTTGCCTCGCCAGACAAGTCCTGAATTCTAACAATTTCACCCGTGTGGTGATCTGTGAGAATCAGCCGCCCAATGGTATCGACAGTGACAGCAGAAAAGCCTTGCTGTCCGATCGCAACCGCATTGAGTGACAGATGCCCCGAACCATCCATTCCCGAGTACTGATGAACGATGCCTTGCCCAGAATCGACAACAAACATCGTTCCCATAGGGTTGATAGCAAGGTCCGTAGCATTTGCAAGGCCACCGCTTGGCACGGCCTGGAGCGACACATAGCCAGCGCCAGTCATATCATCCATCCGGCACAGCCGACCCGAGATATCCAGCACATATATCTTGTCGAACTTGTCGATCACGACGTCACGCACCTGACCGAACACATGTTGTGGGCTGGACGTAAGCTCCGTCCAATTGGTCCCATTCATATCGTCCATGCGAATAATGCGTTGTCCCATGAAGTCAGCGACATAGATCCGGTTCTGCGAATCGACCGCTACACCCATCGGTGACAAGAACTGCCCAACGCTTGTGCCATTGGTGCCAACGCTTACCCAGCCCGAGCCTGCCATATCGTTCATTCGAACGATACGATGATTGCCCGTGTCGGCGATCAGCAACTTCCCATCCTTGTCAAAGCAGAGCCCATGCGGGTCATTGAATTTTCCGGAGCTTGCGCCTTTTGAACCGAACGTTCTCCAGTTGACAGTAGAGAAAACGGACATCGTCACGAGCCTTGAATCGACCTCGCGATCATCGGAGATGTATATTTGACCAACCTGAAACTCCACTGGCCCCTGTTGCGGCGAATTGCTGCCGCCGCCGCTACCTCCACAGCCGCTCATAGCAACCGCTGCCAGAAAAGGCGCAAACACGCCCACCTTTTTGAAAATGCTCTTCTTCATTTTTGCTCCCATGGCGTCTTCACGCCGCGAGGGAAATGTAGAGGACCATCGCAACTTCATCGCAACTTCAGCGTCTTCATTCAAAAATTGGGACCATGGGCGCGGCTGGAATATAAGGGACTCTCCATGTAGACTCGGTATGTCAGCCATGGAGATCAGCCTACAGATCCGACCTCATCGAAGCGAGCAGTTTCAGGCTTGGGGTGATGCTGAGTTTCGAGTCGAGGGCTTTGATTCGGCTTGGCAGGTCGTCCCAACTGCAAAGGCGGACGCAAAGCTAAGCGCCTATCAGATCGTCTTCCGCCTTCCCCACGGCTCGGGAGCCCTGCTCCACCATGCCGCTTTCCCTCGCATGATCGGAAAGTCTGTGGTCAAGGCGGATGAGGAGTGGAAGAGCGGCTGGCATTCTCCCCTTACTGCCGACTACCATTTTGAAGAGCGGATCGGCCTGCAAAGTTTTGGACTGTTTCCGCCATTTTTAGTCCTTCCCAAAGTCGGAAAATCTTGGCTGATCGGCCCGCTTGATGAAAGCCAAACACGGTGCAGCTATAGCTGGAAAGTGGATGGCGATGATCTGATCCTCGAAATGCAATTTGACTTTTGGGGGCTCAAAGACGGCTTCGACATCCCTGCCGGATGGTCAGGGACACCAGTGATGGTTCAAGAGTTTGAGCAAGCGAAACTTGGCCCCAAACTGTTCGAAAGCTACCATCAATGGGTTCACGAAATCGACAGGGAGGGATTCCGTGCTGAAGTGTTTCACTCTGACGCGCTGTTCTGGGGAAGCTGGAATGACGGGCATTTTCGAAACATCGACCATGAGCGGATCCTATCAAATGCACGCTATCTGAAGGAGCACGCTCCGAATATCGAATGGATTCAGATCGACGATGGTTGGGCACCACCTTCGCCAGCGGTTGCAGGCTCCATAGAAGAGAGTTGCGCTACCTTGGGAATGTCGGATTTTGGGGTGTTTTATAAGCCCGAATACATGAGCCCTGACCCTCGATTTCCTGCAGGGTTGAAGGGGCTTGCCGACGAGATTAAAGCACTTGGCCTTAAGCCGATGATCTGGCTGACGACATCAGTCAACGAAAACTCCCCCCTCTACAAAGAGCATCCCGAATGGTTCCTGCAAGACTGCCGGCTCCACTTTGTTCCCGAGATGCGATTCCTCGACTTCTCTCAAGAACCCGCTCGCAACTATGCCCGCCATGTGTTCCAAACCGCATTCAAAGAGTGGGGCTTTCAAGGATGCAAGCTCGACTTCTGGTCGATGGGCTTTGACCAGCACGATGTTTGGCAGAAGGAGCCTCAACAGACGGCGACCGAGAGCCTCTACTGGCTGTCGAAAACTTTGCGTGAATTCGTCGGCGACGAGGGTCTTCTCCTCTACTGCATTGACCTTGCACACGGTATTCCATTCCGGGGACGTTATTTTGATCAATTCCGCTACTACGCGGACTCCGAAGGCTCCTGTTCAAACCCAGAAATGATGCGTGAACAGGCTCTTTGGGCCGCGATGCTGACCGGTCTCTATGGCGTCCAGCGATATTGGGTGCCGGATGGTGATGGGCTTGGACTATGGCCCCACATTGACCTTCCCGAAAACCGCTATCATCTCTGGTGTGCCTTTCTGCTGGGCAGCGGAACGCTGACCGAAATCTGCGGATGGCTGGATAAAGCTCCCGACTCCCCCCGAAAGGACCTTCTCTTCAAAGTCTTGCCCTGGGCGAGACAGGGAAATGCCGTCTCCTTGCCAGGCTATGACTTTCAAGACGATCCGCCCAATCCTCCCCATATTTGGATTCGGCACGACAGTCCGCAGCAGGTATTGATTGCCGCAACGAACTGGTCCGATCAGGTCATCTCGATCGACCCTAAGACTCTTTGGGACGAAAATTGGGCTTATGAATGCCTCTTCGGAAGCACAGAAGTTGAGCCTGAAAGCGGTGCAGTCTGGATAGCGAGGGAGCCCTAACCGGGTCGATCATCGGATCGGATGGAAAGCACTCTCGCAGGAATGGGAGAACCAGGTGCTGGGGCATACGCATGCTCTTCTGCACTCCAAAATGTAGCCGCCTCACCCTCTTGCAAAACGATCTGCTGGTCGCCAACGGTCAGCAAAACCGAACCCGACAGCACATACACCATCTCTTCGCCTGCGTGACTTCTCAGCTCGCTTGGCCCAAACAGCTCAAGGATCGATGGAAGCAAACGACCGGATTCCAGCCGGTTAGTCAGCATCAATAAAGGAACCCGGGCCCCTTGCTCAACGAAAGCTACACGCTCTCTTTCAGAAAGCGGACGGTTCAGCGCTCCCAAAGGGCCAGCGCCAAAGTCCGTCATGTCAAACCATCGATCATCGTCGCGACGATGAACGGCAACAATCTGCTCTTTTGAAGGCTCATTGCGAAGCAGGCCAGCAACGTGCAACCCAAGCGCCGCACAAACTTTCACAAGCGTGGCTGGATTTGTCCCGCCACCATGCTCCAGACGGGTAATCGAATTCTTGCTGACCCCAGCGGACTTCGCCAAGTCTCGTACTGAAATAGATTGGCGTACTCTAGCTCGACGAACGCGATCACCAAGCACCTGCGCCGGAAAATCTTTCAGAGCTTTCTTCAGTTCGGGTTCAAGATTCTGCCTTTCGGAGTCGGGAGTTGACCCCTTCTGGGCGTTTACCGGGCGCGACACCCTTCGACCTTACCTGAATAGACACACTCATTTGAACGGATGTGACCAACACAAACATAGGGGTACATTCAATTTGAGCAATCGTTTTCACAAGCCATGAAGCAATACCGTCTAAACCGCCTCTTCGATGCCCAGTCGAATAAGTGCCTTGATGTCGCCATTGACCACGGTTTTTTCAACGAGCCCGCATTTCTGAGCGGCATCGAGAACATCGAAAGGGCTGTCAGCACGCTGGTCGCCGCGGCTCCAGACGCCATCCAGCTCACGGTCGGCCAAGCAGGCGTGTTGCAGTCGATTCCGGGCAAGAACAAGCCATCCCTTGTGCTAAGGACCGACGTCGCCAACGTCTATGGCAAGGTCCTTCCTCGCTCGCTCTTCAGCCGCATGATTGAGAACCCTGTTGAGCAGGCGCTAAGGCTGGATGCGGTTTGCGTGGTTGTGAACCTTTTTCAGATTCCCGAGCAGCCAGAAGTGACGGATCAGTGCATCCAAAATATCCTCAAGATCAAGCCTGAGTGTGACAAGTGGTCGATGCCGCTGATGGTGGAGCCGCTGGTCTTCCGACCGAACGAGACGCACGGTGGCTATATGGTCGATGGCGACCCTAACAAGATTGTCCCTCTCGTGCGACAAGCGACCGAGCTTGGCGCAGACATTATCAAGGCCGATCCGACCGATGACCCCAACGAATACCACAAGGTTGTCGAAACAGCCCGTGTGCCAGTCTTAGTTCGAGGCGGGGGCAAAGCAGGTGATTTGGAGATTCTGGAACGCACGGAGGCCTTGATGAAACAGGGAGTTGCGGGCATCGTCTACGGTCGCAATATCATCCAGCACGCCAATCCCAGCGGTATGACCCAGGCTTTGATGGCACTCGTCCACCAAGGCATCTCCGCTCATCAGGCGATGAACTATCTGAGGGCGTAATGAGCGAGAGGGTTGGCATTGGCATCATCGGCGGTGGACTCATGGGCAAAGAGTCAGCCTCCGCTTTCGGACGGTGGCTGGCCTTGCAGAACGCCCCTGTTCATCCCGAAATCGTCGCGGTCGCGGATACAAATCCGGCTGTCTTGGAATGGTTCAAGCGCATCCCTGCTGCCCATTGCCTGACCACCGACTATCACGAACTCTTAGCCCAACCTGATGTCGATATCGTATACGTTGCAGTTCCTCACCATCTGCACGAACAGATTTATGGGGACGTGCTGGACGCAGGCAAAGATCTGCTTGCCGAAAAGCCGTTCGGAATCGACCTTGCTTCAGCCGAGAGAATCGCGAAAAAGTCCAAAGACAGCGGCCGGTTCGTCCGTGTCAGCTCAGAATTCCCCTTCTTTCCCGGTCTTCAAGAAGCCTTCCGTTATCTAAGGGAGACGGACATTGGCGATGTTCTTGAAATCCGCGCTGGCTTTCTTCACGCGAGCGATCTTGATCGCTCCAAACCGATCAACTGGAAGCGGCAGATTGTCACTTGCGGCGAGATTGGGGTTATGGGAGACTTGGGGATGCACGTCGTTCATGTTCCCTTCCGACTGGGCTGGATCCCCAAATCGGTCTATGCCCAATTGCAGAATGTGATCACCCAGCGTCCTGACGGAAGAGGAGGGTCTGCCGTTTCTGACACTTGGGACAATGCGACCCTGCACACCAATGTCGAAATCAAAGGTCAGAGCGTGCCGATGACCCTGGAGATGAAGCGCCTTGCTCCAGGACAGATGAACTCTTGGAGTTTCGAAGTGCTCGGAACCGCCGGAGGCGTGAGATTTAGCACAAAAGAACCGAAAACTCTCTGGATTTACATGGCAGATCGCACCCAGTCATGGGTAAGGTCGGATGTCGGGCATAAAACTGCGTTCGAAACGATTACGGGGGGGATCTTTGAATTCGGATTTCCCGATGCCTTGCTCCAGATGTGGGCGGCATTTTTGTTTGAACGCTCGGGAATTCTCGACGAACGTTTTGGTTGCGCAACGATTGACGAAGCTGTCATGAGCCATCGCCTGTTTGGGGCAGCGTTGGATTCGCATCGGCGGCAAGTCGTCGTGAACTTGTAGCAATGCCATGAAACGCAGTGAAATCAATCAGCTCGTCAACGAATCGTCCCAATGTTTTGCAGAGCACGGCTGGGCTCTTCCCCCAAATCCCCAATGGGACGTCACCGATTTTGGCCTTGGCGACTGGCACCGCTTTGGGCTGGTACTGATCACGCTTGCCAACGAACCCGAATACTGCGAGAAGCTGATGTATGCTCGCGCAGGCATGGTCACCCCCGCCCACTGCCATCGCAAGAAGAAGGAAGATATCATCAGCCGCTGGGGAGAGCTTGCTGTGACGGTTTGGAATGGACACCCCAAAGAATCGATCGCTCCCTTTCAGGTACGCGTTAATGGTGCGCTGAGGCAGATTCTGCCCGGAGAAACCGTGTTGCTTCGCGCTGGAGAAAGGATCACCATCGAGCCGGGCGTCTATCACGAGTTTGAGTCGATGACCTCCCAATGTATCATTGGCGAAGTATCGACGGCGAACGATGATCTGAATGACAATTTCTTCATTCGTGAGGACATCGGACGCTTTCCAACTATCGAGGAGGATGAGCCGCCGATTATGCGGCTAGTCAGCGATCAATGAGCAACGGCATTCTTTGTGCGGGGAATTGGATTGTCGATCGCGTTAAGATGGTCGACACTTTCCCCCACGAAGAAGCCCTTGCAAACATCCTGTCCGAATCCGTTGGCAATGGAGGCGGCGCGTTCAACGTCGCGATCAATCTGCGTCGTTTGGGAGCAAGCTTTCCTGTCTTCGCCAATGGATGCATCGGCGATGATGCCGAGGGAGATTGGATCATTGAGCAGTGCGAAGAGAACGATGTCGATTCCTCACACCTTTCAAGAATTCCAGGTGTGCACACATCTTATACAGATGTGATGACCGTTCAGAGAACCGGTCGCCGGACCTTTTTTCATCACCGGGGCGCCAATGCGCATTTTGATACGCTCACTCTTGACCAGCGACCGCGCATTCTGCACCTTGCTTATCTCCTCTTGCTGGACCGCTTTGACCAGCCCTGTCCAGAGTTCGGCACGGTGGGTTCCAGAGCCCTGGCCGAGGCAAGACAGCAGGGAATCCTCACATCGATCGATGTTGTCAGCGAGGACAGTGAGCGTTTTGAATCGGTGGTGCTCCCGGCACTGCCCCATACCGATATCTGCTTCATGAACGACTTCGAGGCTTCGAGAACCACGGGTATCCCCATCGCCAGCCCGCAAGATGTTTCAAGCCTTCGCAAAGCCGCTCAAGCCTTGCTGAGTCAGGGAATCCAGCAGGCCGTGGTTCTACACACATCAGCAGGCGGGTTTGGCATGCATCCGGATGGAAGCGAGGCTTGGCAGCCTGCAGTGGCGCTGCCGCAAGAGGATATCGTGGGCTCCGTTGGGGCAGGCGACGCATTTGCGGCGGGTTTTCTGCTGGGATATCACGATGGGAAATCCTTGGACGAGTGCCTTCGCTATGCTGTCTGCGCGGCAGCCGCCAGCCTAAAGCATGCCAGCGCCTCAACAGGAGTTGAGACGCTGGATCAGTGTTTGGCGATTGGCGATCGCAACGGCTATCAGGCCTTCTGACGGTTGGCCGCGCTTCGGGAAGCGTGGAAGTTCCAGCCGCTGAGCACCAGCCTCTCATCAGGATGCTGGCACCCATCTTCAATGCGGTCTTCACCCGCGTAGAGCTGCACCAAAACCGTTTTGCGCACGGAATTAGAACGGTTGGGCATCGAGCCGTGAATCGTGAAATAGTGGAAGAACACAACATCTCCAGGCTCAGCTTCCAGCGGAGTGGCGTTCTCGATGGGATATTCCTCAAGAAGCTTTTCTGAATGCCCGTTTGACCCGCCAATACGCCCGAGCTTGTGCGAACCCGGATAGACGCGAAGACAGCCCATCTCGTCGGTCGCATTGGAGACGTGAATGATGCCCGCCATCATCGTGTCCTTGATGGTCGGAAAGTACTCCCAGTCTTGGTGCATAGGGAATGGCGCACCGTTTTCGCTGGGCTTCTGGAAAAGCTTCGAGTGATTGAGGATGATGTTGTCGCCCAGGATGTCTCGCGCCACCGCAAGAAACTTCTCGTGGAAGAGAGCCTTGCCCCACCGAGCCGAGTAGAGCTGGACATTATGCGTGTGGATGACCTGCATCTTTGCCGCACCCATGCGCTCCATTTCCGGTCCGCCCCAGGTGGCGTTGATGTTCTCCCCGCTCGCATAAAGCTGGGCGACAATCCGGTCAAAATCTTCTTCAAGGTCGCGGATTTCGGAGGGGTTGAACACGCCTTTGGCAACGTAAAAGCCATCTTCGGCGAACTTGCGGCCAGCTTCGGTCGCTGGAGCGGTTAAAGTAAACATCAGTTTTTGTATGATAGGGCCAAACTGCACTATAATCCAAGAGCATCTCACGACGTTTTATTGATGATTTCCGCCAATGACACACTCAGAAGTCTTCGGAAACTATAGGATCGACATCGAATCGGGCGGACATTGCCGCTTCGATGTCCAGCTGACAAACTCTCGTCATAAGCACGATTATCACGAAATCTGCGTCGTGCTCAGCGGGTCGGGCAAGTACTACCACGGCGGGCACATGTTTGCGCTCAAGACCGGCGATGTTTTCGTCGCCGATCCGGGCGTGATCCACGAAATCACCTCCTATGAAACACAGGACTTGGCCCTCTTTTTTCTCACCTTTCGACTGACGCGAGTTCGCGACGGCTCCCATTCCGACGAGGACCGGCTCATCGAAAAGTTCTTGAAGAAGCACGATATCGTTGCCTTGGCCCGAACATCATTGGAGGGCTATGTCCGGCTGATCGAGCACGGCGATGGCCCTTCCGGCGTACCCATGCGTGCACGGAAGGAGGCCATGAAATGGATGTGTTTGGAGATGGCAGAAACGCTATCGGGGCCGCTTGATTTGGGCAAGGATGACCCCGCGCCAGAGGTTGTGCTTGCCCTCCAATACATCGACCGCCACCTCCGCCGACAAGTCACCGCAAGCGAGGTCGCCAACGCCATCGGCATCTCTGAGCGGACGCTCCGGCGAAAGTTTGATGCAGCGGGCTACGACGGCATCGCAGGCGAGGTGAACACTCGCCGGATGCGTCTGGCGGCTCACCGTCTGCTCATGGGATTCTCAGCGCTGGAGGTTTCTGAGTATCTGAATTTCCCCGACCCAAGCCAGTTCACCCGCGCCTTCAAGCGTGCCTTTAGCGTCGGACCCAAGAAGTTTCAAATGAGCTACCTGCCAGGCGGAGTGCGCAACCGAACGCTTCCTGCCGATGAGGAATCAGGCGAAGCACGCTGAGACTGCCTTCCCCTCGACAACGGGGGAAGGAGTATAACGACGATGTAGATGGGCTACCGCTTCACGGTTCCAGCAAACGTGTACTCACCAGATCCCACCGTGTAGAGGCCACTCTTATCGTTGCCCAGCGGGGGCACCGATGTTACGCCGATTGCGGGCACATGGATCTCGGCCTTCATGTTCGGCGGTACCACAACACGCATCGAAAGCTTGCCATTCTTCACGCTCCACTCCGAAACGACCTTGCCTCGCACTGAGTCGTAGGACGACCTGAGCCAGGTCAGCTTCGGATCGAGCTGTGGCGCCACCTTGACCGTTCGGAAGCCAGCCTCAGGATTCGTAATTCCTGCAGGCTGGGCAAACATCCAACCCACGACTGCGCCGAAGGCATAGTGAGCAAAGGAGTTCATGCCGGGGTCTTGGAAGCCCTTCTCCGGCGTCCAGCCATCCCAACGCTCCCAGATGCTGGTCGCACCATTCTTGATGGTGAAGCCCCAGCTCGGGAAAGTGTCGTTGTGAAGGAGCCGGAAGGCCACATCGTTGCGTCCGATCTTGCTGAGGACGTGCATGATGTCCCTTGTGCCTACGAAGCCCGTAGAGAGATGCCAGCCACGCTTTTCGATGTCGGCAACCAGCTTATCGGCGGCAAGCTTGGCGGTGTCCTCATCCAGCAGATCAAAGACCAGGGCGAGCACGTAGGAGCACTGCGTATCGCCCAGGACCGTGCCATCGGGCTTGACGTAAGCCTTTTGGAACGACGCACGAATCTGTTGATAGAGCGCTTCGTTCTTGGCGGCTTCGTCCTTCTTGCCCAAGACGGCAGCGGCCTTGGAAAGCAGCTTTGCCGAACCGGCGAAGTAAGCCGTGTAGATCACTTCGTTCGGCGTGTTGGCATTGATGCTCACCCAATCCCCGAAGCAGTGAAACTGCTTGGGCGGTAGCATTTCAGGCGTTGAGCGCTTCACGCAGAATTCGATGAACTTTTTCATCTGCGGATAGTGCCGCGCAAGAAGCTCTTTATCGCCGTAGACGTCATAGATCGTCCACGGGCAGATCACGCCCGCATCAGCCCAAGCTGGACCGCCATCGTTGCCTGCAACCTTAACCGGAGCGACCATCGGGAATTGCCCATCTTCGCGCTGTGCATCGTCCAGCGTGACCAGCCACTTGGTGAAGAACGGCTGAACGTCGGTCAGCATCGTTGCGGTGCGAATGTAAGCCTGTGCATCGCCCGTCCAGCCCAAACGCTCGTCACGCTGCGGGCAGTCAGTAGGGATGTCGATGAAGTTCATCCTCTGCGTCCACCAAGCGTTCTTGACGAGCTTGTTCAGCATCGGATCGCTGGTTTCCAGCGTTCCTGCATCTGGGGTGTCGCTGCTGACGGCGATTCCCACCACCTCATCCGGAGTGGGCTTGTGACCCAGGCCTGACACTTCGATGTATTGGAACCCGTGAAAGGTGAACTTGGGCGACCAGACTTCGGTCCCTGTGCCTTTGCAGGTGTAAGTGTCTGTGGCGCGTGCGCCGCGAAGGTTGATTGTGTAGACCCCGCCATCTGGGCTGAGCCTTTCTGCAAATCGCAAGGTGATCTTCTGGCCCTTCTGCCCCTTCACGCGCAACCGTGCAAAGCCCGCCATGTTCTGTCCCAAATCCAGAATGTAGACGCCAGGCTTGGACTCGGTGATCGACTTTGCTTTCAGCTCAGCATAGGGCCTCACCGGCTGCCCCGGGAACATCTCAATAGCCGGGTTCATCTCTGCGCCCACGTCAACCGATTTCCAGCCGCTTGCCGCATAGCCGGGGCTGTCCCAGCCCGTCTTCTCCTGGTTGGCGTCGTAAACTTCGCCCATCAGGAAGTCGCCTTCCAGCGTTGGACCTGTGCTCGCCTTCCAGTCCTTGCCGCTGGAAATGACCTCCGTCGTCCCATCTGCGTATTCGACATTCAGCTGAACAAGCGCGCGGGTTTTCGATCCATAGTGGTTGCGCCGCCCACCGTAACCCACATAGCCGGCATACCAGCCGTCTCCCAAGGCAACGCCGAGCGCATTGCCGCCTTGCTTGAGCGACCGAGTGACGTCATAGCCGCGAACGTAAATGCGTTTTGCGTAATCCGTCCAGCCGGGCATGAACAGCTCGTCGGTGACGGGCTTTCCGTTAAGCCGAAGATCCAGCAGCCCGAACGCGGACCCGTAAAGCACAGCTCGCTTGACAGGCTTCTTCAGACTGAACTCCTTGCGCAGAAGCCTGGGGGCCGGCAGTTCGAACGTCCTTGGTCCAAAGCGGCTCCAGGGGGTTACGCCGTACTTGCCGATCACTTTGGCAGACTTGTACGGGCCCGATTCGCTGCTGGACACGTTCCAGCTGCCATCCGATACGACGCCAGTCCCGGTCCCGTTCGGATAGTCCACGCGGAGCGACATCAGCAACCCAGCAGCATCTCTTCCATTCTCCGCTCGAACCCGGATTTCATTGTCTGCGGCACCCAAGAATTGAGTGACATCCACTTCGACCGGCCTGCGCCAAGCATCCGTCTGTCCGTCGCTCTTGGCGGCCTCATGCCCGTTAATGTAAAGCGTGAACTGGTCGTCGGCGGTGATCCGCATGGTGGCTTTGGTGAATCCAGCATTAAGGACTACAGTGCGTTTGAAGAACACCGTATTCCCGGATTCGGCCCAAATCCAGGAAGCATCCGCAAAAGAGTCTGCTTCTTTAGCTTTCTGCGTCGGCTCGTCGAAACCGATCCACTGAGCCTTCCAATCTGTGGGCTTTAAAAGGCCGACCGACCATTCAGCCGGAGTGCTCCACCCGGAGGACGTTCCTTTCTGATCGAAGACCTGAACTTGCCACCAGACTCTCTGTCCGGAAGCCAACGGCTTGCCCGCGTACTTGATTCCAAACGTCTCTGCCGACTTCACCTTGCCCGAATCCCAGAGGTTCGTTCGCCCTGGTCCGGTGCCTGCGGTAATCCGGTAAGCCGTCTGTGACAGTCCAAAGCTGTTCTTGCTTCGTGGAGCCAGCTTCCAGCTAAGTCGGGGAGCCGCCGTCCCTATCGCGGTGGGATTGGTCAACGCTTCACAGCGCAGTTGCGTTGGGACCAGGCTTCCCGAATCTGCGAGCAGGACAGTAAAGATCAACGGGCCGATCATAAGCCAAGTCTACTGGCAATATATGCGCAAGTAAACATTGACTTTTGCGAGGAGAATTCAGACTGCTTGCTTGCGTTGAACGTTGACAATCGATCAACGCCAGCTGTAGTCGCACCGACAGGCCGGGGTCTAAGGACATGCTTTTGCTTGCGTGGGTGTTGGCCATGCGCAAGCTGAAGCATGCGGCTACGGTCATAGTAAGAAACGCAAGCTGAAGCATGCGGCTACGGTCATAGTAAGAAACGCAAGCTAAAGCATGCGGCTACATTTAGATTCCCCTCCACCTCGCTACGTAGGTGGAGGGGAGGAAGGGGCGGGGGTCAGTTTTTTGCGCCGGGACTCACCGTCTTTACCCCCATCCCTCAGCTCACTGCGTTCGCAGGTCCCTTCCCCCTCGGTCAACAGGGGGAAGGGAAAAGGTTCTCAACTCCCGTAACAAGGGAGTGGGAGGAGCGCGCTGTGGTGCAGGCATTCTTGACTCATCTCCGTGAGCATTGTGGTGCAGGCATCCTGCCTGCACAACGGCGATGAATCCCGCAACACAAAGCGCGAATGAATTCGCGCACTCCCAAAAGCTATTTCAAAACTACCGACACCACGCTCTTGGCCGGGACATTTACAATCACCCGGCTCCCCTCAATCCTTGCCTCGCCCGCAACCGGACGCTCCAGCAGATCTACGCACTCTGTCCGGCTAAAGCGAGAAGCCCAAACCGCATCAAGCTCTACAGTTGCTTGCACCGACGAGCCGTTCGTCTCCACAAGCCGCAACACCACGCCGGAGCCATCCTCCGATGGCTTGAACGAGCTCAGCACCAATCCTGGCGTCTCGCACCGGACAAAGGAGCGATGAGTGGGTTCCCCGTCGCCTTGCAAGGTCGCGGGGAAAGCGATCAGCGGCCTAAGCCAGTCTTCACCCATCCGAATCAGTTCGTCGCTTCCAGCAGGACGATCATGCAGATAGACCGCATAGCGCAGCTTTGACTTGCGCACTTCTGGCGCATGATCGGGGTCGTAGCTGCTTCGCACCACCCGCATCGTGTACCGGCCCGGCTCATGCCGATGGCCATATTTGCAATCCTGCAAGAAGGTCATCCCGACGCCATCGCCTGAGAGATGGACAAAGTTGCGACTTGGGACATCATCGGCGATATAGCCTCGCTCGGTGACGCCAAACGGAGCTTCGAACATGGCGTCCTCGGCATTGGAAAGAAGGTGGTCGAAGACAATCTCCAGGCCCGGAATGCCGCGCATGTTGTCGCCGATCTCTCGCCAGTCGATGGTGGTTTCAAAGTCGATACGGGGGTGGAACGGATGGACGATCATCCTTTGTTGGACTGTGGAGGACGTCCCTTCAAGGTGCATCTTCACCTTCGTGAAATAGGCAAGATCGGTGCTGTTGCGCAAACCCGTTCCCCAGTTCATCGAACCGCCATAGACCTCATAGTCGTTGACCAGCAGCGGAGCGGGCGCGCGGTCTGGCTCACCCAGAACCCATGCCGTCATGCCGCGCGGGCGTTCGTTGATACATTGCCAGAAACCAAATCGTCCATCTGTCAGCTCTTGGCCTTGGAACTGGACCGATTTAAGCCCATTTGAGAAGCGATCGTACTGAACTTGGAAATGCGGCGTGGCGAAGGTGTAGTTCGGGAGCGCTTGAACGGTCGCCCCAGGGACCGCTTCCCCTTCGCAGAGCAGAAGCGTTTTATAGCCCAGAGCCGGCACATTGCGGGCTTCAACGAGCAACGTCAGCTTGTCGTGTCCCCAATCGTGCGCACGGCCCATGAACATCGTCGGGCGCATCTCTCCGTCCTCGTCGATGGCGACGATGCGGTGTGGATCCAACTTGGTGTCGTAAAGATCGACGATCACATAGTCGGTGCGCACCCATGGGCACGGGTTGTAAACGATGAATGGGAAATGCCTCTTGCCCCCGCCACTCGTCGACGCAAAGCCTTTCTCGCCCGACCCAATGCCTGCACCGCTCTCAAACGGATGCCGGTTCCCCGGAACATTCATTCCGGCAAGCTCTGCACCACCCAATGTGTCCTCAGGGACAAGCGAAGCGGTATCCACATGGCTCGCCAAGTGATCGAAGAGCGTTCGCAACGCCGAGCCACAAGTCGCCCCGACTTCCTGGAATTCCGCCAACGCATGCTCGCGGGTATCCACCACTCCCGAACCAGGCAGGATGTCGTGAAACTGTCCGAAAAGAACCTTGATCCAAGCTTCGTCGATGAGTTGCTTGGGCAGGGTTTTTGAGCCCAGCACCTCGGATAGAACCAGGGCTGTTTCACCATCTACGCAGTACGCCTCACCTAGTCGGTTGGCACGCTTGATCGCGCTTTGGGAGGTGTAGCAGCCGGTGAATTCGAAGTTCAGCTCATGGTTGAGCACGGGCAGCTGAATGCCCTGCGCACCGACCGTCTGCTCCGTGCGCTCGTACCAAGCCTTGGTGGTGGAGAACTTTATGTTCGGATAGATGGGCCACGTGTTGGCCTCCATCAAGAATTCGATTTCGGTTCGCGTTGGGCCGCCGCCGTGGTTGCCAACGCCGTAGATATTCAGCCAGTCGCGCAGACCAGTCTCCTCGTAGAAAGCGACCATCGGCATCGCTACGTTGTCGTCGATGTTGACGTAGCTGTTGTACCAAGTGGATTCCCGGTTGACCAGAACGCGCGCACCGTTCGGAGCCTCCCACCAGAACAGTCGCGGACGTGCATCACCGATGCGCGGATGGTCGAATCCGCCTCCCGGTCGGCAAGAATAGTAATACTTGACGCCCGCATCGGCAAGGATCGCGGGCAGGGTGGCTGCGTGCCCAAAAGTGTCGGGCTCCCAGTCCACGGGCACATCCTCCGGCTCGAGCCCGAACTTCTCCTTGAAATATTTGCGCGTGAGCAACAGGTGCCGTGCGATCGATTCCCCGCTGGCGAGATTCTTGTCCCCTTCCACCCAATGCGCCGCCGTCACCTCCCATTGCCCGTCTTTGACCTTCTGCCGAATCTCATCAAAGAGCGCGGGATAGTACCGCTCCATCAGGGCATAAACCGAGGCTTGGCTTTGGCTGAAAGTGAAGCCAGGATAGTCGCGCATGATGGCAAGCATCGCGGCAAAGGTGTCGTGCGTCGTGGATACCGTCTCCGGCCACGACCACATCCAGTTCATGTCGATGTGTCCGTGTCCAACGCAGTGGATCGAAAAGGTCTTGGCCTCGATGCCGATCTGACCCAAGAGCGCCTCTGCCTCCATCACTGCCTGTTGGAATTCGCCCAATCCAGCCGTTGCAGGGAGTCTTTCCAAGCGTTCCTTAGCCTGAGCGATCAGGGCAATCCAGCTATCCGTTCGCTCAGGGAAAGCTTTTGCTAGGCTTCCAGCAAAGCTCAGTTCGCACCCAATTCTCCGCATCCATTTCTGGGCTTCGTCAGTATCGTGCTTTGCGTTGTTGAGGATCATCGAGCGAAGTCGGGGGTTCATGGTCTGTGCCATTTTACGCATAGGACACCCCCTCCTTGTCTTCCCGCGCTAGCGGGATGATGGGGAGGGGGCAGGGGGTGGGGAAACCGAATGCGGCTTATCAATCCCTCCAGAACTGCCGTTCTGGAGGGTACAGCCAGGTAGAGCAACAACCCTCTACACCAGCAGATATGCAGGGATCGAACAAGCACGAAGAATCGGTATCCTCCCAACACCGACGATGACCTCTGATCCTTACCAATACGCCATGCGGCGGATCGCCGAATCCCAGCCAGAGTTTTCCTGGTCGCCCGACTGCGCCAATGACCTGGAGAGCTGGCAAACACGGGTGCGAGCAGCATTAAGCAAGGCCAGCGGCCTCGACAAGATCGCACTCGCAGCACCTATGCCTGAATATGAAGAGGCGGTGTCTTGCGACGGCTATACGCGCCAAGCTCTGACTTTCCAGAGCCGCCCAGGATGGCGAGTTCTCGCTTATATTCTTCGCCCAACTGCAGGCGCAAAAGGCAGTGGCTTGCTGTGCATTCCAGGGCATAGCGAAGGCATCGATACGCTTGTCGGCGTGGTGGAAGAGGACTGCCAAAAGCAGTTTGCTCTACAGGCCGTTCGTCGAGGGCACACCGTACTGACGATTGAGCAGTCAAGCATCGGACGCCACCGATCAGCTCGAAACGCGCATGAAGCGTGGACCTGCGCCATGGATAGCATGCTCGCCCTTTCTTTAGGCGAAACCATGACGGCATGGAGAGTCGCCGACGCCCAAGCGGGCCTATCCCTACTTTCTGGATTGGAAGGTGTCGATCCTGAAAGGCTCGGAGTCGTCGGCATTTCGGGAGGTGGTCTGACCACGCTCTGGACAGCCGCACTCGACACCCGGGTAAAGGCTGCGCTTGTCAGCGGATACTTCTGTACCGCAGAGCAGTCCATCTACATCGTCGACCACTGCGTAGATAATTACATTCCTGGCTTGGAATTAATTCTGGATACATCCGATATGGCGGCCTTAGTCGCACCGCGAGGACTCTTTGTTGAGAGCGGAACCAACGATCCGATCTTCAAGCTTGAAGGTTTTCGGCAGGCTGTGGCAAGAGCGAGGAGTATCTATTCGGATTTAGGAATTCCTGACTCCTTTGGCTCTGAGGAGTTCGAAGGCGGACACGAATTCCACGGTGCCGGCGGGTTTGCTTTCTTGGAAGGCCAACTGTATCCGCATGCTTAAGCTTGCGCCTCACCAGCATCCGAACTAGCGCAAGCTAAAGCTTGCGGCTACGCCTGAACCAAAAGCTCCGATAGCTGCCTGCACCCTGTGGCGAGAAATCGCCGCTATGCAAAGCGCGAATGAATTCGCGCACTCCCAAAGTGCTACCTAATCGGCGCAACATCGTACGCCGCGTTTCGCTCAAAGTAGTTCACGTCGCCTTCGACATAATCCGCCGAAACCCACAAATCAGGACAGCTCTCAAAGAATGCTCGCTCAGCGGCAGGAACCACCAGCTTCTCACCAGCAGGAAACCAACTGATCCAGTGGATCATCGCTAGCATGGGTCGCGGTGTATCGGAAGGGTTCGGCATTCCTGCGTGCCACATCCGAATATCGCGGATGAGGATCGAGCCTGCCGCAACTTCGGGCTGGAGTGGGGGTGTTTCTGCGCACACTCGATCCAGAACTTCAGGGGCAACCTTCACATCGCCTTTCTGCATCGCGATAGAGGTATCCAAATGCGTCCCAGGCCAAATCTCGGTACTCCCATTCCACGGTCCCATATCCACCAGCGGGATATTCACGACCAGCGCATAAGGCGGCGTAGCGGTTTCCTGATTGGGCCAGAGATGTCCGATGTCGGCATGGACGGGCTGCCGCGAATCGGTGTTCGGCAAAGCTGTATTGCCGCTATAAAGCGCAAGATACATTCCGTCGCCGAGGATCGATTTTGTGACCGAAATCGCAAAGGGGTTAAAGACCACATCAAAGAACAGATAGGGTGCGAAAGGTGGCGGGTCTTGCTGGACGTTTGCGCGATTGAAGTTGAATGGCGTATCCGTCCGTGCAAGCCAGGTCGGCAAGTCTTCCAGCATCTTTTCGCGCAAGATCCGGATGTGCTCAGAGTCAACCACGCCCTTGAGAACGACGAAGCCATCCATCATGATCGCCGCACGAGCGGCCTCAATCGTCGTCAGCGCGGCCTGCCCAGACTCTCTCTCCTCAGGGCTGAATTCAATCGTGGTCACAAATCCATTATCAGCTATCGGCGGACATGATGGCGGATACCCTGATCGCCGATGTCCTGCTATATCGCCGGCATCACGTTCCCGCCGCACACAGGAACATATGCGCCTGTGATGAACGACGCCAGATCGGAGGCCAAGAAGGCAACCACATTAGCAATCTCCTGATCGGTCCCCGCCCTCTTGAGCGGAACACGCTCGCGATAACCCGCCTGAACGTCGTCAGGGTTGGCAATCACCTTATCGCTTGCAATCCACCCTGGAGCAACCTGATTCACGGTGACTCCATCTTTGCCAACCTCCCGCGCCAAAACCCGGACAACCCCGTCCAGCCCTCTCTTGCCCGAGACGTAGGCTCCCATGCCCGGTCCGCACTGCATGGCGCACTCGGTATTGATGGCGACAAACCTTCCCCATCCCTTGGCCTGCATGGCGGGCACAAACTCCTTCGCCAGCATCACGGACTGTTTCACACAGCTTTCGTATTGAGAATCGAAGTCGGAAAGCGGCTGGTCGATGATCGAAGTCCATTCGTACTGGATCACCGCGTTGGCGATCACGATATCCGGTTCACCCAGTGCGCCACGAATTCCGGCAGCCATGCGGGTGACTTCATCCGGATCGGTGACATCCGCCTGTACTGCCATTGCTCTTCCGCCTGAAGTTGCGATATCGGAAACGACACGCCCGGCCTTTTCCTGACTTCCGTGGTAGTGCACGGCAACAGCCGCCCCACAATCCGCCAAAGTCCGGCACATCGCCCGCCCCAGTTCACCCGAGCCCCCGGTGACCAGCGCAACCCTTCCGGACAGATCAATCTTCAGCATAGAGATAGGCTATCCCATACTGTTGATCTTTATGGCTTCCCTCTCCTCCAAATCCCCTGTATTTGGAGAGGAGGGTTCAAGCTATACTCCCGCCATGTCGCTCTTCCGACCTGCATTCGACACCGCGCCTTACACCTACTCTGGCGAGCATTTGCGAGAACTAGCCTTTCCTCTTGGTGGGATTGGCACCGGATGCGTCAGCTTGGACGGACGTGGAAACCTGCGCGACTGGGAGATCTTCGGAAGACCGAATAAGGGCAAGTTCTTCCTTTTCACCTTTCCCGCTCTTTGGATTCAAGAAGAGGGTCAAGCTCCCCGGGCGATGGCTTTGCAGGGTCCCCGGGTGCGCGATTTTGTCGGAGAGGGTTCGGGATTCTGGTCGTATGGACACGGCCAGTACTTTTTTCAGATGGACGGGCTCCCGTGCTTCGATTCCGTCACCTTCAAGGGCACTTTCCCATTTGCCAGGGTCGAGTTTCACAAAGAGAACTTTCCGCTCAAGGTTGAGCTTTCCGCCTTCAACCCTTTCATCCCTCAAGACACCCAAGCCTCCAGCTACCCGTGCGCAAGCCTGAACTACCGCATTGAGAACACAAGCGACAAAACGGTCGAGATATGTCTTGCGTGGACCATGCTGAACCCAGTCCACGCGATGATGGAGGACCCCAACGAAGAGCTGGACAAGACGAAGAACACCTACCGCGAAAGCCAGAATTGCCGAGGCATCTTCTTTGAGAATTCACGATTCAACCCTGGCGAGCTGGGTTACGGAACCGCTTCGCTGACCACAAGCTGGAAGGACACCGACCACACCGAACGCTGGGAGGTGGCGGGCTGGTGGGACTGCGTTGCGACCTTCTGGAACCGCTTCCGAGAAACCGGAGCCCTTGGCGCAAACCCCGAATCGGAGTACGGCAAACCCATGCCGGGGTCGCTGGGCTGCCGGGTCAAGCTGGCCCCCGGCGAGGTCGCCGAAATCCCGTTCCTGATCTCCTGGCACTTCCCCATCACCAACAAGTACTGGGGGCAGAAGCCGGAGGATAAGGAATTGAAATGGACACAGCATTACGCCAAGCAGCATGCCGATGCTTGGGCGGTTGCTGAGGACTTCTTCGGGCGTCACGACGAACTGGCCTCACGGACCTCCAAGTTTGAGGATGCTCTCTTCACCTCCACCCTCCCAACCCCGATCATCGAGTCTGTTTCAGCGACGCTGTCTACGTTGCATACCCCCACGGTCATCCGACTGGAGAATGGAGAGTTTTGGGCTTGGGAGGGGTGCTCGCCACAGGAAGGCTGCTGCGAGGGTTCCTGCTCGCATGTCTGGAATTACGCCATCGGTCATGCATGTCTTTTCCCAGATATGCAGCGCAGCTTGCTGGATACCGCATTCCAATACGGCTTCAATTGCGGCCCTCCCGGCAAGCAGGGCGCAATGAACTTCCGCATGTTCTTGCCGCTGGGAACGAACAACAATCTGTGGCATGCCGCCAGCGATGGTCAGTTAGGGCAGATCATCCAGATCTACCGCGACTGGCGATGGACTGCGGATGATGAATGGCTAAAGCAGATTTGGCCCAAGGCACACTTTGCGCTGGAATATTCGTGGGTGCAATGGGATCGCGACAAGGATGGTCTGGTGGAAGGCGACATGCACAACACCTACGACATCAATTTCCAAGGCCCGAACCCGCTCACGCAGTTCTTCTATCTGGGGGCGCTCCGAGCCGCCGAGGAAATCTGCCGGCACCTTGGAGATACAGAGCACGCAGACCGGTATCGGGAGCTCATTCAGAAGGGGACAATAGCCACGAAGGAAAGGCTTTGGAATGGGGAGTATTTCATCCAAGAAAACCCCTACACAGAACTGGATGCGCCGAAGTATCAGCACGGGCACGGCTGTCTCACCGATCAAGTGTTCGGCATCCTCTCAACAGAGATCGCGGGACTTGGCGATCTCATCGACCGTGAACTGGTCACCGAAGCTCTGAGAAGCATCTTCAAATACAACTACCGCGACCCGCTTGGCGATCACGAGAACCTGCAGCGCACTTATATCTTTCGCGATGAGGCGGGCGTGCTTCTGTGTTCGTGGCCCAAAGGCGGCCGCCCCTACTACCCGTTTGTCTATTCCGACGAGGTTTGGGTTGGCATTGAGTACCAGGTCGCCACGCACATGGTTTACCACGGGCTCAAGGATGAAGCCCTAACGGTCGTCAGCGCCATGCGAAAGCGGCACGACGGCATACGCCGCAATCCGTGGAACGAATATGAGTGCGGCTCGCACTATGCCCGAGGCCTTGCATCATACGGTCTATTTTTGGCGTGGTTCGGACTTCGATACGACGCGATCGCTGGAAAGCTGCAAGCCAAACCAGAACCGTTCAAGTCGTTTTTCAGCGTTCCAGGAGCATGGGGCACCCTTGAAAGAGGGTCTGACGGAAGCCTCAAAGTCAACGTTATCGAAGGCAGTCTCCCCGCAGAAATACAGGCATCTTAGGGATTGCCCCAGAAAGTAAACGATTGGCTCTTCCCTTTCCGTCCAAGCTATTGTAATATGCTATTCAGAGCTTGAGCAAACGATTGCTCTTTGACTTTGAAGCCCCGGTGACTTGATGCAGACAATGGAACTGACAGCTCAGGATTTGATTTCGACCGCAGAAAGAGAAGCCTTCCTGGAGAACGGCTACCACATCATTCGTGAAGCCCTCTCTCCCAGCGAAGTGAAGATGTACCGAGATGCGTTCGTGAAGGTTCTTCAGACGCCTCCGGATCATCCCTATGCAGGCAAGCGGATGATGCGAGCCGCGATTCCTGGCGCAGACCCCACCGAGACCAACCCCCATGGATACTGGGCCGGCTTCGATCTCCCGCTCTTTGGCGACATTTTTTATGAGTTCATCTTCCATCCCAAGATCACGCTCAGCATTTCTGGACTGATCGGCGATGATGTAAACCTGTATGAGACCAGCTGTGTAGCCAAGGTCCCCGGATTTCCCGGCAACTACCGCGACTGGCATCAGGACACCGAATATTCCGACCCGCAGTCAAACGATTTCAATGTCACCGTCATCACCTATCTGGATGACATGGACGGCGCATCGGGTGTTACAGGCGTTGTCCCGGGTACCCACAAGGGCGGCCCGCTTCCTCACCAGGTCCCGGTCGAGGAGTATTCCAGCGGAGCGCGCGAGGTCTGCGACAAGGAGCAGTACGAAGCGTTGGCGCATTACGCCGAAGTGAAAGCTGGCGACACGATGGTTTTTCTGGGGCGGCTGGTGCACAAGTCAGCTCCCAATTTATCCAATGAAGACAAGCTCAGCTTGGCTTACAACTATGTTCGTGCGGACACGATCGACCTGGGTGAGATCAATCGCTATATCGGTGCCGGAACGCCGGTCGTCAGGGGAGGCAGGCTATACCGTCCAGGAGGGCAGAACGGCGCATAAGTTTAGGGCAAAGAGAGACCAACGGAGGTTCCCCCCAATCATGCAATCCAAGAAGAAAACCACACTTAGCCTGAATAGAAAAACAGGCTTTACACTCATTGAACTGCTTGTCGTTATCGCGATTATCGCGATCCTGGCCGCTATCCTCTTCCCGGTTTTTGCTCAGGCAAAGCTGGCTGCAAAGAAAACGGCGGCTATCTCCAACAGCAAGCAACAGGGCATGTCCATGATGATGTACATGACCGACTATGAAGACCAGTTCCCGATCTTGGCCCACGGAGGCGCATTCGCCTACGACTTTACGCCAAACGTCTACAGCTGGCCCGAACTCACTTACGTGTACATCAAGAACTGGCAGATGCACCGCGACCCGAGCGACACCACCGCAAACGACGCTACCTATATGCAGAACTGGGGTCTGCCGGCAAACCCGACGCCCAAGGATCTGAATCTGGCGCGCGGCTATGGCTCCAGCTACGGTCTGAACTACGCCTTCCTTTCCCCGGGTCGCATCATCAGCGGCGTGGAAACCTGGGTTGGCGGAGTCTCCGGCACCTCGGTTTCCGAAGTGGCTAACACAGTCCTGCTCGTCGATGGTACAGCCTATGGCGCAACCGGCGCACAGCCTGACTGCCGCGGCGTTGGCGGTGGCTGGTTCCAAGAAGACGCCCCAGCCGTTCTCGACGCTGCCGGCAACAATATCTCCGGCACCGAGATGTGGAACCAGGGTTGGTACTTCCGACCGGCTGACGGCTGTCCGTGGGACATCTACGGCGGCGGTCTTCCCCGCTACAACGGTAAGTTCAATGTCACGTGGGTTGACGGTCATACGACATCGCGCTCGCCAAAGTCGCTCCTTGAGGGCATGACTTACGACACCGCGACACCCAGCAACTCACGCGTGACCGATCCTACCAAGTACGTTTGGGACAGGAACTAAGCAATGAAGAAGATCACAGCTCTGGCCTTTGTGGTGGCAGCCCTGGCGACATCCATCGTGGTGTCTGGATGTGGAGAAAAGTCGGAACCTCCGCTCACAACGAACAGCCTGCCTGAGAATCAAAAGACGGACTCCAACGCCACTGGCGATGTGAGCCCCAATATTCCCAAGGCACCCGATCGCGGACGCAAATAAGCCCGCGCTCGTGATCGAAGAAGCCCTCAAGCGTTGCTTGGGGGCTTTTCTTTCGGCAACATAGAGCTACTCGGCAGCCATGACCTCCATTTCTCGCCATACCATCAAGCGTATCTACGGATCGGCAACGATCACGGAGAGAGTCGCATTGCTTGCGCCTCAGAATGGAGAGATTTCAGTGCGCTATCAAGCCGAACATGAAGAGCCAGGGATTGCCTTCGGCTTCGAGATTGAACTTACGGATGTATCGCCTGCTGCTTACTTTGCCATGCCGGGCTCTGTATATGCGGGCAACCGCTTTCGGATGATCCCTGCTCCCTACCCGTGCCTCATGGAGAATCCCGAGGACTGGCAGAATCCAGACCTTCCGAATACCATCTCCAACATTCCACGCTTGCGTATCGAAGAAGGCTTCTCGCGCATTCAGCAACTCTCTGGCGATCTTGCCGCGCCTGCCATTGGAGTCTGGCTCCCTTCGGGAGTCGGGATTTGGCTTCTTGCCGAGCCTCAGCCAGAGCAAGGACAAACTCTCTTTGAGATAGAGGAATCGGAGGATCGAAAAACCGTTTGGGTTCGGGTTCTCACCCCTGGAGTAAGAGAAGGCTTGCGCTATGGCGGAGGTCCGGGCTGGACGGCTTCGACCGACGTGCCTGCCAGCCTTATAGCGGGCGAGGGACTAAGCCTGAGGGTGAATACATGGGAGGGCGAGTGCGCGGATATCCCTGCTCTTTGGGATGTCTTTCTTGATCTACGAACATCATTCGGGCCGCGAGAACGGCGAGATGAGCTTCCTTGGTCGGAGGCTTTCCGCCTGTGCGAAGCCAAACACAACGCCTACAACTGGGATGAAAAGACGGGCTACTACGCGGTCGGCGAGCGCAAGGGCGAATACGACCATTGGCAGATGGGGTGGGTCGGTGGCGGCATCTCGGCATGGGCATTGCACTGCGAAGGCTCTGATCAAACTCGGGCTAGGGCGGAACGGAACTTCGATTGGATTGCTGCAAAAGGTCAAGCTCCATCGGGTCTGTTCTGGAGCTTTGCCAAAGAGGAGTTTGTGTTCGGAGACATGGTGGATATGTCCTATGGCGAGGACTGGCATCTGATCCGACGTAGCGGCGATGGCCTCTATTTTCTGACCAAGCTTTGGCGATCGCTTCCGCCGAATCCGAGCTGGCAAAGCTGCCTCGAACGGTGTGCCGACGGTATTGAAGATTCGTGGGTCAGATTTGGCCAGCATGGGCAGTTCGTCAGCGATAAGGATGGGACCCTCGAAGTCTGGGGCACGACAAGCGGGGGCATTTGCCCGGCTGGGCTTGCGCTTGCTTCGCTCACCTTTGGGAATGCACAGCGGCTCAACGCAGCCGTCCTGAGCGCGAAGGACATGCACGAGCGATTTGTTAAGCAAGGCTACACCTCTGGCGGGCCCGGGGAGGCGTTGCAATGCCCGGACAGTGAATCCGCCTTTGGCCTTCTCGAATCCTTGGTCACGCTATACGAACTTACTCAAGACCAGGAGTTGCTGAAAATGGCGCGCCACACGGCGGCATTGGCAATATCTTGGGTAATGCCCTACGACTTCCGATTCCCGGCTTCGAGCACCTTCGGGAGATTAGACATGCGCACGACAGGGAGCGTTTGGGCGAACAGCCAAAACAAGCACAGCGCACCTGGCATTTGCACTCTCAGCGGACAATCCCTCCTGCGGCTGTACCGATTCACCGGCGACCGAAGATACCTTGACGTTCTCACCGAGATCGCCCACGGACTGACGCAATATCTCTCCCGTGAAGACAGACCGGTATTCGGAATGCCGAGCGGGTTCATGTGCGAACGCGTGAACACATGCGACTGGGAGGAACCAGGGACTCCCGTTGGCGAGGGGTTTGCGGGCGGATGTTGGTGTGAAGTCTCTACGCTGCTGACCTACGCGGAGCTACCCGGCATTTACGTTGACCTTGATGATGGGCATATCTGGGCATTGGACAACGTACAGGCGTCGTGGGAAGACCGTTCCAACGGCCTCCTTAAGATCGAAAACCCAACCCAGTTTCCCGCAACCGTCCGTATCCTTGCCGAGTCAAGCGAGGGTCGTCAACAACCTCTGGGAATCGATTGGAGACCGTCGGGGGGAGTTTTGATTGAGGCCGGAGAGTCAGTGATGATGAACGTCAACGTTCCCAATCAGGCGTAGTCAATGCAAACGGATGCCCAGCCTTAAGCGCCCTCCTCTTGAGAGGGAGGGAAGTGTGAGCAAAGCGAACTCAGGGAGGGCTGATAGCGTTAGGAGGCCACTCCAGTCTTCCCCGTCAAGGGACGGAGACCAACCTAAAATATCACTTCCCACCCGTCAACGTAATCCCGCGCACGAAATACTTCTGTCCCGCCACAAAGATCACGACAATCGGAATCAAAGCAATCAGCGTCGCCGACATCAGCAGGTGCCAATCCGTTCCATTCGCCTTTTGAAAGGTCCGCAGACCAATCTCCAGCGTCTGCTTATCCCGATCATTCAGATAGAGGAGCGGTCCCATAAAATCAGTCCACGCCCCTACAAAGCTGAACACACTGACCGTCGCCAGAGCAGGACCGGAAAGCGGCATGATGATCCGCCAGAAGATCATCGCGTTACTGGCCCCGTCGATCCTCGCCGCCTCATCCAACTCCCGAGGAATTCCCAAGAAGAACTGCCTTAATAGGAAGATGTTGAACGCCCCACCGCCCAGCCACGCAGGCACCCACAGCGGAAGATTGGTATTCACCCATCCCAAATGCGCAAAGAGTATGTAGGACGGGATGACCGTGATAATGCCCGGAAGCATCATCGTGGCGAGCAAGACCGCAAAGAGCCGATTACGCCCCCGGAACTGCAACCGTGAGAAAGCGTAGGCCGCCATCGCGGACGTCACGACCGTCCCCAGTGTGCCCAAAATCGCGATCACCAGACTGTTCTTGAAGAACCCAAAGAAGCTGATCGTGGAGTCTGTGAGAACCTTCTGAACGTTCTCCAATGATGGATGGGCAGGCCAAGCCCAAGGCCCTGACGAAGCGATCTCCTCAGGCGACTTCAGCGCCATCACGAGCATCGCATAGAGCGGAGCCATGAACAAGAGTGCCCCGATAGTGAGCAAGACATAGATGGGAATACGGCGAAGCTTCACCGATCTCCCCCTTCATAGTAGACCCACCGCTTCGCGGCCACAAACTGCACCGCTGTGATAATCAGTACGATCAGGAAAAGAATCCACGCCAGCGCGCTCGCATAGCCCATCTTCAGCGACTTGAACCCCTGAATATAGAGGTTCAGCATATAAAACATCGTTGCGTTGTTAGGGCCGCCGTCGGTCATCACGAAGGCTGTCGTGAACGCCTGAATCGCCCCGATGGTGCCTGTGATCAGCGAGAAGAACAGCGCAGGGCTGAGCATGGGAAGCGTGACGGCCTTGAACTTCTGCCAAGGACCAGCCCCGTCCAAAATCGCGGCTTCGTAATACATCTGCGGGATGCCCTGCAAGCCCGCAAGCAGAATGATCGTCCCACCGCCTGCGCCCCACAGTCCCATCAGCACAAACGCAGGCAGCGCTGTGTGTTCATTCGCCAGCCAGTTCACCGGTTGCCCGGGTGTGCCCGCCCACGAGCTCATCGCACCGCCGATCCCCATCGGCCCGCCCTCCGAGCCTGCATAAAGAATGTTGTTCAAAATCCCGCTTTCAGGATTGAAAACACGCATCCAAATCAGCGAGGTCGCCATTCCGCTGACGAGCGACGGCAGATAATAGAGCGACCGAAAGAGCGGCATTCCCTTCACATTCACATTCAGCAAAAGAGCCAATGAGAGCGCAAACAGAAGCCCGATGGGAATGCTCATCAACGCGTAAGTGAAGCTGACCTGGATAGATTTTAGGAATGCGGGATCGACCGTGAACGCATCGACATAGTTCTGCGCACCGCGCCACATCGGCGGTCGGATCATGTCTGAGTTCGACATGCTCAGGAAGAACGAGTACAGGATCGGCCCGATCGTAAAAACGACCAGCCCCAGCAAGGTTGGGCCTACAAAGCGGTACGCGCTCGCATTCTCGCGCCTTCCTGCCTGGGTGAGCTTCTTGCCACGCTCGGGCCAATACACCCACGCGATCAACAGTCCAACCGCCAGAACCCCGAAGACCACAGCTCCGGTCGTTGGGAAGGGATCGGTTGGCATTTTGCGCCGTGCCGCATCCAAACGCTGCTGGCCTTCTTGGGTGACGCGCTCCATTGTCTCGCGCGGGGTCTTTGCGCCGCTCAAGATGTCGAATGCGGCTTGGTCCAGATAAAGCTTGGTGTCTTCGAAGTATTCCGGCGTCTGCTGAAACTTCATCGCCATTGCCGCTTCATCAGCGACAATGAGATTCTTGGGCTTCTGAGCTTCTGCAGAAGCCCCAGGGCCTGGAAGCCACAGCCCGGGCTCACGCGCCAACTCCCTGATCGCAGGTTGCAATCCGACCTTGGCGTACGCCCTTTGCCCACGTTCGCCCGACATAAACGCCGCAAACTTCCAAGCCTCATCCTTATGTTTGCTGGTCGAGAAGATCACGGTCGCTGAGGAGTCGGTCTTGGTCGCTCTCGGCTCGTTCTCATAGGAGGGGAAGATCGTTACATCCCAGTCCCATCCCTTCGCTGCCATATCCTTGCGCATCCGCCCAACGTCGCCATTGAACGTGAGCAGCATGGCGATTCGGCCCTTCACAAACTCGTGATAGGTGTCGGACTGCGCCACCTTATCAATCTGATCCCACGTTGGAATCCAGTTCTTCTTCACGATGCAGTCCGCCGCAAACTCCATCAGCTTCACCACTTCCGGATCGGTAGCGGTGATTCTTGTGGGAGCTGCATCGTTGTCCCACATGTTCAGATTTCGAGAAAGCAGAAGGAGGTGATAGTAAATCTGGGGCCATGCGGGCGCAAATCCAAACTGCGTGGTCTTCCCTTTGGCGTCCTTCTTGGTGAGCTGTTGCATCACCCACGTAAAGCACTTTTCCCGCAATTCTGGGCGCGGCTGATAAGACCACGTCCACGAGCCGTCGGGATATTTCAGTCCAGCTTGGTCAAACAGCGTCTTGTTGTAGAAGACCAGGCCGAACGGAGCGACATCTCGCGGCAGTCCCCACAAGTGTCCCTCGTAGGTGTAGAACTGGATGAGGTTTGGATACCACCGCTTAAGGTCGATCTCGGGCGTCTTCTTGACGAATTCATCCAGCGGCACAAGTGCGCCTCGCATGGCGAACGGCTGATAGATGTCGATATTGATTTGCGCGAGATCGGGTGCAACGCCAGCGGCGTACTGCGTCAGCAACCGCATGAAGAACTCGTCCGCGATGTACTCGACCTTGATCTGGATATCCGGGTTCTCAGCCTCAAATTCCTGAACGAGCTTTTCGAGAACAGGCCGAGTATCGGCGTTCTCCATCGTCGCAAACCGCAGAACAGTCTTCTCGCTTGCGATGGAAAGTGCGGCGATCAGCCACAGCGAAAACGCCAAAGCCAGCCGCTGGAGCATTGGCTACTGCGTGCCTCCGTCGGTGGGGATGTTGGCAAGCGCGGCGTTCCAGTTGGCGGCCTGCTCACTCAGCATCTCCTTGGTGATTCGTGCATCAGGCGCAGGAGCGATCTCTACGTAAAGCACTTCTCCAGGCTTGAGCGAAAACTCAACCGAAAATGGCCCTTCTGCAAGTTCGCAATCTATCTGCGGCGTCGCGTGGGCTTTGATCAGATCGAACTGCGCAGGGGTGAGGTTTTGCGGTCGGCCCATGGCGACCCAGGTTTCGAAAGCACTGCCTGCGCCGGGTCGGATGTGTTGCCTCGTCACAGTGTGCCGGCTGGCATTGTCTGCATGATCATCACCCCCACCCAGTTCGCTGCGCTCACTGCCTCCCCCCTCAAGGGGGAGGTGCACAACGCCGCTCCACTCTCGTTGCGGCAAACCTACCGGAACGTGGTTCCACAGCATGATCTGGGTGATATCCTGGTCCACTACCGCTACCCCGCCGCAGCCGTCTGGCAAATCCTCACCGAGCAGAGGCAAACGCTCGCCGGTCATGCGCTTCAAGAGTCGGAAAACGTGAAAGGCGGGCTTGGACAAACCGTCAATCGTCAGCATCCCGTAAGTGCCGGAAAACGGGCTTTGGGGCATCCCCGCCTCTTCAAAAATATCCGAAGCCACCCACCAAAAGAGACCATCGCAGGCATCGTCCAGCTCCACACCCGACATAGCCGCCAGGGCGGCACCATAGATGCCGTCGATGGTCGGGTTATCCAGCCAGTCCACCGACTCCCGACTATCCGAATCAAGCACATTCCATTCGGTCAGGAAGAACGGCAGGCCAGCCTGCTTGGACCGTTCCCCCATACGTTTCACTCTGTCGGGAAAGAACCTTCCCGGGGTGTACGGGCTCTCGGCACGGTCCTCATAAAGCCCAAACTCATTCATCGGGTACACGTGCGAGCTAACGAAGTCCGCGCCCGTGTCCGCCCCGCTGGTGTGAGACAGGAAATCTTCGATCCAGCCGCCCTCTGCGCTTGCTGGGCCACCCACCCGAAGCGTCGGGTCAACCCTTTTCAAGGCGCGATAGGAAGCGTCGTAGAGCTTCCAATACTCTTCTTGCGTGCCCGACCAGAACGCGCTCAGATTCGGCTCGTTCCAAACCTCGAAGAACCACGTTCGCACCTCCGCTGAGCCATAGCGGCGGATGCAATGTCGTGCGAACTCATCGACCAACTGCTCCCACTCCGCATAGTCTCGCGGCGGAGTGACATTCATCCGGTAAAAGAAGAACGTTTGATCGCCCGAAGCCAAGGCTCGGGGCATCGGGTTCAGTTCGACAAACGGCGTCAGACCAACGCTTAGGAGAAAGTCAAAGACTTTGTCAACATGGCTCCACTGAAACCTCAGCTTCCCGTTGGCATCGCGAATCACCACGGACATATCGTCGTGAAAGAGTCCATGAAATCGGCAGTAGCGATATCCAATCTCCTTTTGGATATGCCGCACATGGTCTTGAAGATCAGCGCGCAAAAGTTCATAAGCGCGACCGCAGGCTAACCCGACTTTCCAAGCCATCTTCATCGGAGCCGATCTCTTGCTCGAATCCAGCCGCAGCATGGATTGGAGTGCTTCCGACGAAGATGTCGAGCTCATCGAGCGCTTTCCTCCGGCGTAGCCGTCGATTGCCTCAGCACCAGCACCGGCCTTGGCTCACGAATCACCGCACTGTCGATTTCGTTGCCGGCCACCTGATCAAAAATCTTCAGCATCGCCTGTCTGCCCAACTCTTCCAAAGGCATACGCACGGTGGTGAGTCCAGGTGTTGTCAGCTCAGCGAAAGCCGTATCGTGATAGCCGATCAGTGAAATCTCCTGGGGTACGCGCACGCCACGCTGAAGAAGCGCCTTGAGCGCAGCAAAAGCGATGACGATGCTTCCCGTCGGGATGGCGGTGATCTTCGGTCGAAGCGCCAAGATAGCGTCAATCGCCGCTCCGACCCCCTCTCCATCAAAGCCGCACTCAAAAGTCGCCTTGTCGGTGAGCGTCAGACCCGCAGACTTCATCTCGCCGCGTACACCTTCTAACCTCTGCAAGGCCGTCTCGTACTTGAGAGGTCCAGCGAGATACGCCATGTGGCGATGCCCCAGATCGATCAAGTGCCGGGCAGCCGTGGCTGCTCCTGCTTGATCATCAAGGACAACAAACGGCGCATCGGCGCGGGTCCGGCGGTTGACAAGAACGAAGGAACGCCCCGCATCGCGCAGGCGCTCGATCCAGATGTCATCCAAAGTGGCGTCTGCAATAACCAGCCCGTCCACGCGGTCTTCGGCCAGCAGGTTGATAAAGGCTTTGCGCCGCTCTTCGGTGCTGGAATTCATCAGCAAGAGCGAATATCCGCGCTCCTGCGCGGCAAGCTCCGCGCCTGCGATCATTTGCGAATAGACCGGATTTTGAATATCCGGCAGGATAAAGCCGATCGTTTTGGTGACGCGGGTCCGCAGGCCGCGAGCCATCGAATTTGCCCGATAGTTAAGAATCTCCGCAGCCTGCAAAACACGGTCGCGGGTTTCGTTTGAAACACGGATCGTGCCCCCATGAAGAATGCGCGATACGGTCGATGTGCTGACTGCCGCTAGATTTGCAACGTCCTTTAAGGTCGCCATTTTCCTCCCCTTGCAAACATCATACGCTTGCTTTCCTCTTGGCGTCCAAAAGCTTATTGGCCTCTCGCTCAGCCTTTTCCAAGGCCGTCGCCACATCCGACCGCTGGTTCAAAACGTCATCCACCATCGCACAAAGGATCTCGGACAAGGCGGTGAACTCGGGAATCGAGGGCGGGCTCTTCACGTTCTGGTGAATCTGCTCGATGATCTTGTAGTAAGGGAAAGTGGCCTGGACCTCGGCATCGCGCCACGTGGAAAGCCGAACCCCGTTACCCCCAAGCATCGAGGTTGCCTTGTCCATCTCAGGCCGGGCCAAGTACTTCAGGAATCGATAGGCTTCTTCCTTGCGCTTGCTTCCGGCAGGAATAGTGAGCGTCCAGTAGATGTTCAGCGAGACCGACTCGCCTTTTCGGCCGTCGCCTCTAGGCATGAGTGCAACCCCGTTCTTGCCCACTATTTTGGACATTGTCGGTTGCTCTGCCAACGCCGCAAAGCCGCTCCAGTTCCACATCATCGCCGCATTTCCTGCCGCATAGTAGAACCCAGAAGCCACGCTATCCAGCTTCAAACACTCAGGAGAAACGACCTTGTGCACATGAAGCAGATCGACGTAATACTGCAACGCCTCTCGCCCTATGTCGCTGTTAAACCCGGGGCGGTTGTTAGAGTCCAGCAACGTTCCCCCACGGGTCCACAGATGAATAAAGAAGTCGTAAATGTTGTTGTGCGCGTCGGGATATCCCGCAAAGCAGGCTCCCCATAGCCCTCGCTCGGGTCGGGTGAAGAACTTGGCGATATCCAAGAACTGCGACCATGTCTTCGGCGGTGCCAGTTCATAACCATAGGAATCCTTGAAGGACAGTTTCTCGGCTGGATCATCGAACAGGTCCGTCCGGTACATGAACAGCTCTGGACCATCGTGATACGGCATCCCGTAGATATTGCGGTCGGATGCGGTTTGCAGGCCAATCATGCTGGGTGACCAGCCATCAGGCCAATCCTGCGGTGGATCGTTGGCAAGGAATTCATTCAACGGAGTAAGCAAGCCCTTTTCGATCGCTTCGGGCAGCCAGTCGGTCACACAAAGGAAGAGATCGTATTCATCGGATAGCGCCCCGCCCTCTTCGATGAGTTGTTTATGAAGAGTGAGGATGTCGATGAATTGACGGTCCACCGCATAGCCTGGGTTTGCCTGTGCATAAGCCTCAGCCTGATGGGCGAACGCCTTTTCAAAACCCTCAAATTCTCGAGAAACAAGCTTGATCGTCGACATGCAAACTCCAATTTACCGAGGCTGGGTCGGCGTCTTCTTGGCATCCACCACCTGATCGACAAACTGCGGCGCATAGCCCAAATACTGCGTCGGATCCAGCAACTGGTCTATGGCTTCTTCGCTCAGCCAGCCCGCTGCCTGCGGATGTTCCGCCACCGCTTGCTTCAGACTGATGCCCTCTTCATGCGCCCGCATGGCCGCTTCATAAACGATGTGGTGTGCCCGCTGCCGACCTACCATGCTGCCCAGACTCAGCATCAAAGCCTCTGAACAAAGCAGACCATTGGAGAGCTTCAGATTGCGCATCATGGCATCAGGGCTAACTTCCAAACCTTCGACTACACGTAAGGTGAGAGCAAGGCATCCCGCAGAATGGATCGTCGTTTCCGGCAAGAACTCCCACTCCGCCTGCCACGGCCCCATGTCCCGCTCGTGCTCATGAATCAGGCTGTTCAAGGCCGTATTCGCATTCCCTCGAATGATCAGCGACAGGGCGAAGATCGCCTCGCAAAGCATCGGATTGCGCTTGTGCGGCATGGTGGAGCTGCCCACCTTGCCATTGTTGTGCGGCTCAAAGACTTCTCCAACCTCGTTCTTCTGCAGCGTAATGACCTCATTGGCGATCTTGCCGCAGGTCGCCGAGATCATCGCCAGCGTGGTGCACCATTCGGCAAAGCCATCGCGCGCGGTGTGCCATGCGATGTTCGGCTTCTTCAATCCCAGCTCTTTGCAAAACTCTTCTTGAACCCGCAAACCGTTGTCTGGCAAGCTCGCCAAGGTCCCCGCTGCGCCGGACAGTTGCCCGACCATGACCCTCTCGCAAGCCTGGTCAAATCGTTCGGTATGCCGCCGCCACTCATCGAGCCAAACAGCTACTTTGAATCCAAACGTGATCGGAACGGCATGCTGCCCGTGGGTACGCCCCACCATCGGCGTATCTCGATGCTTCTTCGCCAGAACCTCCAGAGCATTTTCGATCTGCGAGAGCTGGGTTCTCAAAATCTCCGAAGCCTTCTTGAGCTGGAGCACCACCGCGGTGTCCATGATGTCCTGCGTGGTCGCGCCCCAATGCACATACTGCCCAGCGTCCCCTTCGCAAGCCGATTCGAGCAGCCGGATCAGCGGGACAAGCGGATGAACAGTTTCCCAAACTCCGCGCTCCATCTCTGCAAAATCGACGTTCTCAAAATGCGCCTTAGCGGAAATCTCAGCCGCCGCCTCTTGAGGGATTACTCCTATTCGCCCTTCCGCCCGTGCCAGCGCTGCCTCAACGTCGAGAAGGCTTTGAACCAAGCCCTGATCGCTGAAAATGGCGCGCGCTTCGGCGGTGCCAAAAAGGTCTTTGAAAAAGGCAGAATCAATAATGTGAGAGGGCATAGCCACCCCCTTGCAAGGCTCTGGAACGGTAGGCTGATTGAGACATGAATGGTGCGATCTGGCGTCGTCGTGTTAGGGTCATCGGCAAGCGGTCTCCAGCCCCGGCAGAATGCCAATTTGCAGTCTGCGAAAATTTAAGCAATCGTTTGCTCTAATTTAGAATATCATCATTTCGCCCCGCAGCCAAGGGGTGATTGGACAGTTATGGAAGAATTCGCGCACACATCGTCATATTGGGTGAACGATGTGATGCGCCTGTCCGCTCATTCTTGGCGCAAAGTCCACCTGGATTTTCACAATTCGGCGCATGTCGCCAGCATCGGCGAAGATTTCGATCCGCAAACTTTTGTCCGAAAGCTTCAAGAAAGCCATGTCGCGGAGATCGTACTGTTCGCCAAGGACATGCACGGCTTTTGCTACTTCCCCACAGCTTCCGGCGTTCAGCATCCCGGCCTGAAGTTTGATCTTCTCGGACAGCAAGTCCAGGGCTGCAACGCGGCCAGCATCAAAACCTACGCCTATATCTGCGCATTGTGGGATGAGAAGATCGCGGCTGACCATCCCCAATGGTGCCAGATCAATCGCAAGCGAGAAACCTACCTTCCCAAGCCGGATGAAGCCCCTTATTGGACCAACCTTTGCCCTTCAAACCCAGAAGTCGTCCAGAGCCTGACAAACCTTGCGCGAGAGGTTCTGGAGAAGTACGCGGTCGAAGGGATCTGGTTCGACATGGTGATCCCCCGAGAAGAGGAGTGTTTCTGCCCCAACTGCCTTGCCGCAATGTCCGCTCAAGGACTCGACCCCGAAGATAACGCGCACCAGAGGCAATACCAGCACGAGCTGAACAAGCAGTTTTTGAAAGCGCTCTATGACGCCTGCCAAGCCGCACGGCCAGGTTGCGCGGTCGACTTCAACAACCAGCCTGCCTTTGGCCTTGGCGAACGTGTTCAGTGGCAAGAGAATATCGACATTGAGGCGTTGCCGACCTCGGTTTGGGGCTACGACTACTTCCCGACCGCTGTTCGTTATGTGCGCACTCAGCCTGTCGCGGCGTTCGGCATGACGGGACGCTTCCATCGCGGCTGGGGAGATTTTGGCGGGTTCAAGACGCCCGACCAGCTCCAAGCCGAAGCCTTCGCCATCCTGTCCCACGGAGCAGGAGTCGATATTGGCGACCAGATGCCTCCAAACGGGGTCCTCGACGATGCGGCTTATGCATCCATCGGCGCGGCCTTTGCCGAAGTCGAGAAGCTCGAACCCTATTTGCGAGATGCCAAGCCCGTTGCCGAAGCGGCTTTGCTGATCAATGGTAATCCTCTGGATACGCTGGTGATCCCATCGTATGCTGGCTGGACCAAGCTACTGACCGAGCTCAACATACAGTTCGATCTGGTGGATGTGAACGGTGATTGGAGCCGATATCCGGTGGTGATAGTGGACAGCGCGATCGTGGATGAAGAGCTTAGAGAAAGGCTCTGGAGCTGTCGGGCAATGCTCTTTTACGGCACAAATCCTGAGGGATTCAGCTATGACGTTCGAGCAGAGAAGTGCGAATTCGATCCGTCCTACTTCACTCCGAAATACGGATCGGCCAGAACGCCGGTCGCGATCTATGGACCTTCCGTGGGGTTCTGCTTTCCGAATCAGAGTCACGTGCAAAGCAAGGCAGACTCCCCCTTCCCCATACGACAGGGGGAAGGGGACTGTGAGCGGAGCGAACTGGGGGATGGGGGTGGAACGCAGGTGATCGCTCACCAAACACTTCCCGACTTTCAACGCTCCCCGCTACACTACACGAGCCACGCGCAATCACCCGCGTCTCATGCAGGCAACAATGCAATAGCCTTCGTGAAAGATAAGACGGGATTCCTGGGATTCGACGCAGGCGAAGCCTACTTCCAAACGGGCTACCCAGCATACCGAGAGCTGGTACGCCAACTCCTTCGGGCGTTGCCTAATCATAGTCTGGTGCGCAACGAAGCGCCGTCAACGGTTCAGATTCACCTTGCGCGCACCTCCAACATCTGGATCGTTCATGTCTTTGATAGCTCGATTGGTCGTCCGTCTCCCAAGCACCCTCCTTACTACGAAACGGCAAACACCCTTGCAAATGTCGAAGTCCGCCTCAGCCTTGAAGGAAGCTGGTCCGCCCGGGCTGTAAGAACAGGAGCTGAAGTAGAAACCGAAGAAGGCCAAGGCATTTTGAAGCTCACGATTCCAAAGCTTCGACGGTACGAAATGATCGTATTGGAGCCGCGCCGATGATCGCCATCATTCCCGCCGCTGGCAAAGGGACGCGCATGGCGGAGATAGCACAAGGTGTGTCGAAGGAGATGCTCCGATTAGGCGACGATACAGTTTTGAGCGCTGTCTTGAAAGAAGCCCACGGAGGAGGCGCAGAATCCGTCGTTCTTATCTCCGCCCCACAGAAAGAAGACATCAATCATGCCGCTCAACTGGCAAACGCGAACCTGATTTTCCAGTCGGTCCAGAACGGTCTTGCTCCTGCCGTGGCCCTTGGATTTAAGCCGGGAAAAGCCGCATTGATCCTCCTCCCCGATACCGTTTTCTATCCCGAAACTCCCACGCCCCTTCTCAAGCAGGCCATTGACAAGGGAGCAGATATCGCCATCGCCGTCGAACCCGTTCCCGAAGAAAGAGTCTCGCAGTACGGGATCGCCGAGTTCGGCATGCACACGTGCGAGCTCTACAAACTCCTGGAAAAGCCTCAGCCGAGCGAAACCAAGAGTCGCTGGGCGGTCGCGGCACGCTATGCCTTCTCCGCCAAAGCCTGCCTCTTTTTGAAAGATTGGATCGAGGCTAACCTGCCCGAGCAGGGCGAATTAAGCATCACTCCCGCCATTCAAGCGGCCCTCGACACTGGGCTCAAAGGGGTCGTCATTCCCATCGAGGGCGACGACATGATCCGTTACGACTGCGGCAGTCCTGAAGGCTACGCCAAAGCGCTCAAGGAGATTCTATGAGGCGGATTGAAGCTACGGCCCCTTCCCGCTGCGGGGTCATTGGCAACCCGAGCGACATCTACGGCGGGTTTGTCGAGTCCAGCTCCACCCCGATGGCCGCCAAGTGCGTGCTCACTTTGGGAGAAGCAGGCCCCCTGCCTGACGATCCCACTTTGCTCAACGCTGCCTTGGCCCGACTCCCCCTCAACGAGCCGTTCACGGTGGAATGGAGCACGGAAGTCCCGCGTTCCAGCGGTTTGGCGGGTTCGACCGCGCTCCTTGCCGCAACCGTGGCCTGCATCTTGATCGCCCGGGAGGAGCATCACATCGTCGAGGACCGGATCGCCTTAGCTGAGTTGGTGCGAGATATCGAGCGGAACGAGGCGGGCGTGATGTGCGGCTATCAGGATGCATACATGGTGGTCCATGGCGGAGTGCAAGCGATGGACTTCTCCGGCAAGCATCCGGTGAATCCCGGTCCTCCTGCCAAGCTCACTTCCCTTAGATGTCCGCTGCCGTTTCTTTTGGTCACCACTGGAGTGGAGCGTTTGAGCGGGTCGGTTCACGGCCCGATGAGTGAACGCTGGCTGGCTGGCGACCCTGAAGTGACACAAGCTATGGAGCGAATTACAGAGCTCGGACGAATAGGAGCGGATGCGCTCAATCAGCAGGACTGGAATTCGCTTGCGGAGGCCATGACAGAAAACCACTCGCTCGTCGCCAAGCTCGGCGGATCGGGTGATGCCATCGACAGCCTCATTGAGAAGTGCTTAAAGCACGGTGCCTTGGCGGCAAAGCTCGCCGGAGCAGGAATGGGCGGTACCGTGATCGCACTGGGTCACGACCTGGAAAGCCTCGAAGCTGGACTGCGGTCCGAGGGCTATTCCATCTTTTCAAGAGTCGACAGCCGCCCGGGCCTGACTTGGCGTGAAGAATAGGCGGATGTTAAGTGGGGCGTATAGGTCATATACGTCCTATTGGACCTATACCCCTGCGCCCAACGCCCAACGCCCTACCCAATCGAATCCACGCGCACCAGCTTTCCATTCTGCCGCGCGCTCTTATAGATCGCCAGAATCACCTTCAACGGCTCCAGCGCATCCCGACCCGTGATCCACGGCGACCGATTCTCCCGAATCGCCGTCGCAAAGTCGCAAAGCTGCAGATAGTGTTGCTCGCCCCAAATCGCGGTCGGATCGGCAGCGCCCGTTCCTGCCTTGTCCCCGGCGTCGAAAACGCTCTCTTTGGGCGTCGGCTGTTTGGTCACGCCGCGCCCATATGGCGAAAGATCTTTGGGCGCATTCGGGTCCACCTGCCACATCTTCAGGCGGTCTGCTTCAATCACCGCCGTTCCGAACTCTCCGTGCACTTCCAGGCTCTCCGCAAGTCCTGGATACACGCTCGTCGCCCCGCGGATCACTCCGGTCGCGCCGTTCTTGTAAGTCACCAAAGCGTTGGCAACATCTTCCACCTCAATCCGGTGGGTTGTCGTGCGCATCTGCGCCTGAACCGATTCCACGCCGCCCATGATCCATTGGATCATGTCGATGTAATGCACGCCCTGATTCATCAGGCAACCGCCGCCATCCAGCTTCCACGTCCCACGCCAATCGCCGGAGTCGTAATAGGCTTGGGTGCGGTACCACTTCGTCGCGGCATCGCCCACAACCAGCTTCCCAAACTCCCCGCCCTGCGCGGCTTCATAAACCCGCCGAATGTCGTCGGCAAAGCGATGCTGGCTGATCACCGTCATCTTCACCCCTGCCGCCTCACACGTCTCGACCAAGTTCAAGGCGGCCCGAAAAGAAACGTCGATCGGCTTTTCGATCACCACATGCTTCCCGGCCTTCGCCGCTACCATGCCAATCTTTCCGTGCAAGCCGCTGGGAACGCAGACATTCACCGCATCGACCGAATCTAAGAACTTCTTAAAGCTGGAATATCCCTTACCACCGAACTTATCAGCGGCGGCTTTGGCCTTGTCAGGCACAACATCGTAGAACCCTGCCAGCTCCGCACCCTCAACACGCTGGAGAGCTTCAGCGTGGGTGGCATGGATCGCGCCGCACCCCACGATGCCAAACCTCAGACTCATGCCGACACCTCCCGATCCAAAATGCCGCTCACTGCGCTCACGGCTTTGCCAAAAAGCTCTTCGCCGCTAAAGCCCGCAAGGTGTCCGGCATGAATGAGGTGAGGCTCCAAAGTGAGCGTGCCCGACCACCCCGCCTTCGCCAAATACTCAAACGTTGCCGGAATATCACCCTCGCCTTCTCCCGCAGGCATGATCTTCTTGCCGTCCTCGATCATGTCCTTGATGTGCAGCGTGTCGAGATAAGGAAGGAGCCACGGAAACCAATCGCGCATCGGGCGTGTGCCCAGCCAAACCGCATTGGCAAAATCATAGATCGCCTTAAAGTGAGGGCCAGAGAACTCCTCAAGAATCATCTTCGCGCCTTCGGGATAAGCGCCCCAGAACACCCAGTCGTTCTCATGCAAGAGAGTGACCGAGGTCCCATCCGCGACCGCGATCTGCTCGCCAAGCCAGTCCCGAACGCGTTCCCAATCCGCCTTGTCGAACCGCTCTTGGACGGTCGGGCTGAAAATCCGAATGCGGTCCGTTCCCAGCGTTTCAGCGGCGGCGACGGCCCGCTTCATCTTGTCCAGCTCAACCGGGCGGTTCTCTTCGGTGAGCTCACACTTGTTGACCGGCGAACCGACCGACGCAATCCCCAACCCTGCATCTTGCGCTCTGTCCCTAACCTCTTTCAACTGAGCCGGAGTCAGGTCGCAGACGTTGATCTGATCGACGAAGCGAACATCGATTGCGTCCAGCCCGAGCCTCTTCGCTCCCGCAATCTGGGAGGCAAGGTCAGGAGCCATTTCGTCGGTGAATCCGCTAAGCTTGCGGCAAATCGTTCGGAGTTGCATGGATGCCTAAGCATGGGCATCCTTAAGCACGATTGTCAAGCCTCACTGAGCAAACGATTGTTCAGCCTATTTTCGGCCCAACATCCGACCGAGCCAGATCAGGATACAAGCGCCGATGGTCGCGCCGATAATCGTGCCGACCGTACCGCCGCTGCCCGATGTGCCAAGGAATGTTCGCATTCCAAATCCGACCAGCAGCGATCCTGCAATGCCCAGAAGGCTCGTCATAAGACAGCCCCCGGGCTCCTTCTTGTCGCCGGGCATGATCGCCTTGGCGAGGATGCCCGCGATCAGGCCAATAATCAGCCACCATATCCAAATGAACATCGTAACCCTGCTTACGGGCCTTCAATGGGATGCGTTGCGCAAGACTCGGGACCGCAGTGACATCAAATCGCTTGGCTCTCTCCCGCCGCAAGCAGCATTATCAGCAAAGATAGCAGATCCCCGATAGCCGATCCCCAGCTACCGCCCCCTAAACAGACTCCCCAATACACCCCGGACCAGCGACCGTCCGAGCTGACTGCCTGCGCTACGCAAAGTGCTCTTCGCCACTGATTCGATGACCGAATCTCGGCGCTTAGCCTGGCTCGCTCGCAAGCGTTCTTCATAGCGTGCCTGCCGCTCAGCCGCGGCATCATATTCTCTCTGCTGCCGTGCCTGCTCAGCCATCGCTTTTTCCTGCTCGACTTCCTGCGCTGCCTGAACAACCTTCTTTTGCAGAACTTCATAAGCGGATTCGCGATCCACGCTCGAATCATATTTCCCAGCAACCGGGCTGTGGTTGAGGGCCCCTTGCCTCTCCATAGGGGTCACCGGTCCAAGCCGCGAAGCAGGCGGGCGCACAAGCGTTTTCTCGACAACAGTCGGAGTTCCCTTTTCCTCCAGCACTGAAACCAGCGCCTCTCCCACACCAAGTTCCGTAATCACCGTGGCGGTATCGAACTTTGGGTTGACCCTAAAAGTGTCAGCGGCTGATCTCACCGCCTTCTGGTCGCGCGGTGTAAACGCCCTCAAGGCATGCTGAACCCTGTTGCCAAGCTGGCCCAGCACCGTATCCGGCACGTCCAGCGGATTTTGCGAAATGAAGAAGACGCCAACACCCTTGGATCGGATCAGTCGCACCACCTGCTCAATCTTCTGAACCAGCGCGCTCGGAGCATCTGTGAAGAGCAGGTGGGCCTCATCGAAGAAGAACACAAGCTTCGGCTTGTCCAGATCGCCCACCTCCGGCAGTTCCTCAAACAGCTCCGAAAGCAGCCACAGTAGGAACGTGGAATACAGCCGAGGATTCATCATCAGCTTGTCGGCGGCAAGGATGTTCACATAGCCTTTGCCATCCGTGGTGGTGCGCATCAGGTCGCTCAGCTCCAGCGCGGGCTCGCCGAAGAACTTATCTCCACCCTGCTGTTCCAGAACCAAAAGGCTTCGCTGAATGGCTCCGATCGTGGTGGGACTGACATTTCCATATTGAAGCGTCAGCTCCTGCGCATGCTCACCGACGAAGGCCAGCATCTGCCGCAGGTCTTTCAGATCGAGCAGAAGCAACCCTTCGTCGTCGGCGACCTTGAACACAAGGTTCAGAACGCCTTCTTGAACGTCGTTCAGGTCCATCAGGCGCGACAGCAAAAGCGGACCCATCTCGGAAATCGTGGCGCGCACTGGGTGCCCTTGCTCTCCAAAGACATCCCAAAAGATGGTTGGGAAGGGGGCATAGCTGTAATCGGTCAGCCCAATCTGGACGGCTCTCTCCTCCAGCTTCGGCTTGCCGCCTCCGGGCTGAGACATTCCAGAGAGGTCGCCCTTCACGTCGGCCATAAACACCGGCACACCTCGTGACGAAAAGCCTTCGGCAAGCACCTGCAAGGAAACGGTCTTGCCTGTGCCTGTGGCGCCAGCCACCAAACCGTGCCGGTTCCCAAACTTGCTCAAGAGATAGACGTCGACATCGCCTTTGCCGACAAAAATACGATCCGGTGCCAGTGCATCAGCCATGCAAAAATGATACGCTAAACGAGGCTGTTTTGCCCTTCGTCAGCCTAAGTCTCGCTAAGGAACGTCTATGCTCGCCTTGATTGCCGCACTCTCCATGTCCACCCCTGCCGTCCCCTCCGATCTCAGCCTTTGGTACGCACAGCCCGCCAAGCGGTGGGAGGAAGCGCTTCCCATAGGCAACGGAAGACTCGGGGCGATGGTGTTTGGGGGCGTGGTGGAAGAGCGCATCCAACTGAACGAGGAGTCGATCTGGGCAGGCGGCCCGGTGCCAAAGAACCCATCCACAAGTGCCGATGCCATCAAGCGAGCCCGCGAAGCCTACTTTGCCAGCGACCAGGCGAAGGCTCAAGAGATCATCGCGCAAGACGTGATGGCCGATCCTCTGGAGCCGAGAAGCTACCAAACGCTTGGCGATCTCAGACTCACTTTCCATCATCCGGGTCTTGAACAGCCGGGCTCCATCCGGCTAAGCAGATGGAAGCGTGGCGAAATCAGCAAGCAGCTCAATCGAGGCGATCTTTCATCGACGCTCGATGATTCCAGCTGGCGGTCTGCGACCGATCTGGAAGTGCCTGCCCAAAGCTGGGTAGTTTTCCGAACGGAGTTTGAACTGCGAGCGAAAGACCTTAAGAGGACACTCTCCCTCAGCCCCATCGACGACAACAGCATCGTCATGCTGAATGACATGGAGATCGGGCGCACCAACGCGTGGGATCGCCCCTTCCAGTTCGACGCTTCCAAAGCCCTCAAGCCTGGAAAGAATGTGCTCGCCATAGCTGTGCAGAACATAGGCGGTGCGGGGCACATGGCAAAGGATGTCACGCTCGATGCCGAGATCAACGCAGATGCTTACCGGCGAGAGCTTGATCTGAATCGAGCCTGCACGAAGACGTCTTACAGAGTGAGTGGAGTGGATTTCACACGCGAAGTCTTCGCTTCCCATCCTGACCAGGCTTTTCTGGTCCGGCTGACCGCAAGCAAAGCGAAAGCCATCCAGATGGACCTCGCCCTAACCCGAACTGAAGGGGCAAGCACGCGTGCCACTGCGGATGGAAGAGGCCTCGCCATGACCGGTCAAGCCTCCCACAAAGGCACCAAACCCGGGACCAAGTTCGCCTCCATTGTCCGAGTTCATTCAACCAACGGCAAGGTCAGCGCAGGCAAAGATTCTCTTGCCATTACGGATGCTTCGGAAGTTGTCTTAGCCCTCTCTTGCCGAACGGATTACGATCTGAAAAACCCGACCATTCGGAAGAAGGACGACCTGACAAAGACCGCATCCAACGATCTGGACCGCCTCTTTAGAAGGGGTTTCGCTACGCTCAGCAAGACTCATACTGCCGACTATCAAAAGCTCTTCAATCGCGTCAGATTAGACCTCAGCAAGGGTGATGACCGCCCCACCGACGAACGCCTTGCCAAGGTCAAGGCAGGCGGGACTGACACCAATCTCGAAGCGCTCTACTTCCAATTCGGTCGCTATCTCTTGATCTCATCCTCTCGCGACGGAGATATGCCTGCCAATCTTCAAGGGCTCTGGAGCCACCATATCGAGGGGCCTTGGAATGTGGACTACCACACCAACATCAACATCCAGATGAACTATTGGCCCGCCGAAGTCACCAACCTCAGCGAGTGCCATAAGCCGTTCTTCTGGCTGATGGAAGCCCTCATCCCCAACAGTCGCGAGCTTGCAAGGACACTCGGCTTTCAGGGGATCGCGCTGGGACACACCACCGACGTCAATCTATTCGCCGCCCTCACAGGACATCCCGTCTGGGGCATGTGGGTGATGGGAGCTGGCTGGTGTTCCGAGCACTTTATGGAGCATTACCGCTACACGCGGGATAGGAAATTCCTGAAAGACCGCGCTTACCCGTACCTCAAGCTCTGCAGCGAGTTCTTCCTCGATTGGTTGGTAACGGATCCACGCACAGGCAAGCTCGTTTCCGGCCCTTCAACCTCGCCCGAAAACACGTACCGCTACAAAGGTCAAAACCTGAACCTGGCTATGGGCGGAGCGATGGACCAAGAGATCATCTGGGAAACCTTCACGAACACGCTTGAAGCGGCCGCCGAGCTTGGCATCGACGACGCATTCACACGCAAGGTCAAAGCTAGTCTGGGCAAGCTTGCGATGCCGGAGATTGGAAAGGATGGCCGGATTCTGGAGTGGGACAAAGAGTACGACGAAGCTGAGCCTGGGCACCGGCACATGTCGCACCTCTATGGCATGCACCCCAGCAACCAGTTCACTTATGCAAAGTCACCCCAATTCATGACTGCTGCTCGAAAGTCGCTTGAAGGACGGTTGAGCAAAGGCGGCGGGCATACCGGCTGGTCCCGAGCCTGGATCATCAACTTCTGGGCGCGCTTCCACGAAGGCGATCAAGCTCACGAAAACATCCGACAGCTTCTGATCAAATCCACTCTGCCGAACCTGTTCGACGATCATCCACCCTTCCAGATCGATGGCAACTTCGGAGCGACTGCTGGCATGGCAGAGATGCTGTTGCAGAGCCACGAGGGCTTTATCCGGCTGTTGCCGGCTCTTCCCAAGGCCTGGGCCAATGGAAGCGTTACAGGGTTGAAAGCTCGTGGGAACTACACGGTCGACATGGCCTGGAAGAATGGAAAGCTAAGCTCCGCCAAAATCATCGCTGGCGCGGCAGGAATCTGTCGGTTCCGACATGAGGGGGGCTTGAGCATCAAGCTCAATGGGAAGCCCTGGTCAAGCCCGCACGCAGATCGGCGCGACCCGGAAATCTTGGTTCAAAAGGGGGATGTGATCGTTATCGCTAGCAGATAAAAAAATAGCCGGGGATCGCCCGGCCAAAGTTTATTGAACTGCTTGTTGTTATCGCGCTTGGTGATCGCTCATCCTGGCGCGGTATTGAAAGTGTTTAGCAATCGGGTTAACAAAGGGTTATGCTTGGGCCCTTTTCTTCTGTATCATCCAAGCGAGGCAGAAAAAGAGGGCAGTATGACCCAAGACAGAATGACAGCACGACTCTCCATCGCCGCATTAGCGACCCTAACCCTGACCTTGACAGGGTGCCAGCAAAAGCGCACCGTCGGCGAACTCTCCCCGACCGCTTCTCTGGTGCCAACCGATCAGGTGGTGCGCCCAGCGGGAACCAATATCGTGGTCAACGGTCGCCCGATCGACGGGGTGCTCTCGCGAGATGGCAAACGGTTCTTCGCCAAGGACAATCGCGGACTCATCGTGGTCGACGCGGCACAACAGAAGCTCACACAGGAGCTCAGCGTTCAGGGAGGGACTTCGCTCCACGGCATCGCCGAAGCCCCGGATGGCTCTGTTTGGCTGACCGATGCGGGAAGCGAGCTGGAGCAAGCCGTCTATGAGAATGGAAAGTACGCCTGGAAGCGCAAGATTGCCTTCCCAGCGGCTAAGGTGGGAGGAGCGGCTTATCCGTGCGGTTTCGACCTGTCTTCGGATGGTTCGAAGGCTTGGGTCTGTCTTTCCCGTTCCAACCAGCTTGCCGTCGTCGATCTTGCCTCGGGCAAGATCGAAAGCCAGTTTGACGTGGATATCGCACCCTACGACGTCGAAGTCTCCGCCGATGGCAAGACCGCCTGGGTTTCATGCTGGGGTGGGCAACACCCGGATGCAAAGGCCAAAACCCAGAAATCCGCGGGTACCGATGTCGAGATCGACGAGCGCGGCGTCACCAAGGGCGCTACGCTGCTCAAGGTGGACCTTTCTTCAAAGTCGATCTCAAAACGAATTCCCGTCGGGTTGCAGCCCGACCAGGTGATCCTCGATGAAACAAGGGGGCGGGTCTTTGTCGCCTGCGCAAACGACGACAGCGTGTTCGTCATTGACGCAGCCTCCGCTACCGTCAAAAAGAAGCTCATTCTTAAGCCTGACCCCAAGCTCCTTTTTGGCAGCATGCCCAACGCCTTGGCTCTCGCCAAGGATGGCAAAACTCTGTATGTCGCCAATGGCGGGAATAACGCCGTCGCCGTCGTCGACCTTGCCTCATACGCCATCAAAGGCTTCATCCCAACGGCGTGGTATCCGAGCGGTCTCGCCGTTTCCGAAGACACGCTCTACGTCACCAACGCCAAGGGCACCGGCTCCCGTGCTCCGCGCAAGACGGAAGAATTCAACAGCCACGGGCACACGGGTTCGATCAATATCACCAAGCTCCCGGATAGCCAGCAGCTCGCGGCATGGACAAAGCAGTCGCTGGAAGACGCAGGCGTGCCTCAAGCCCTGCTCGCCAACGAACGATCACAGCGCAAAGGAACGCCCAAACCCGTTCCAGACAAACCGGGAGAACCCTCTCCCATCGAACATGTGGTCTACATCATCAAAGAAAACCGAACCTACGACCAGGTGTTCGGCGACTTGCCGCAGGGAGACGGCGAGCCCTCGCTATGCTCCTTCCCGCGCGAAGTCAGCCCAAACCATCATGCGCTCGCCGAAGAGTTCGTCCTGCTGGACAACTATTACTGCAACGGCGTTCTTTCTGCCGATGGACACTCGTGGGCGATGGAAGGCTATGCCAGCAGCTACTTGGAAAAGTCGTTCGGCGGATGGACGCGAAGCTATCCGTTCGGCGGCGATGACCCGCTCAACGTTGCGGCAAGCGGTTTTCTGTGGGATCACGTTCTAGCAAATGGCATGACCGTCCAGAACTTTGGCGAGTTCGACTATGCCACCCCCGAACCCAAAGGAACCTGGAAAGAGATCTACGACGACTTCAAGGCGGGCAAGAACAGCTTCAAGTTCAAAAAGAATATCAGCGTCGAACTCATTCGAGGCTACAGCGATCCGGACTATCCTGGCTGGAACATGAACATCCCGGATGTCGTGCGTGCCGATATCTTCCTCAAGCGCTTTAAAAGCATGAAGACGATGGCAAATCTCACGGTCATCTACCTTCCCGAAGACCACAACAGCGGTGCCTCCGCCGGCATGCCGACGCCTCGCGCTCACATGGCAGACAACGACCTCGCTCTCGGGCAGATCGTGGATGCGCTCAGCCACTCGCCGTACTGGAACAAGATGGCGATCTTCATCAACGAGGACGATCCTCAAAATGGATGGGATCATATCGACGGACATCGCTCACTGTGTCTGGTCGTGAGTCCCTACACCAAGCGAGGAGCCGTCAACAGCACCTTCTACAACCAGACCTCAGTGCTCCACACCATGTGTCTGATGCTCGGCATCCCGCCGATGACGCAGTTTGTTGCCCTCTCGCGTCCCATGCACGATGTCTTCACGTCGAAGCCCGACCTGAAGCCCTACGCCTGCCTGCCCAACAACGTCCCGCTCGATGAGCTCAATCCCAAGCGCGAGCAGATGACGCCCGAGATGCAGAAGCTGGCAGATATCAGCGCAAAGATCGACTTCAATCTCCCCGATCGCGCCGACGAGAATACGCTGAACCGACTGATCTGGGCACTAACGATGCCCAAGGGAAAGCCTTACCCGGCGCAGTGGGTTGGCCCGCACGGAAGAGGCTTGAAAACCAAAGGGTTGAAACTGGATCACAACGCACCGCACGAAGAAGACGATGACGACTAAGCTAACCTGCCTTCGCAAGGCATAATCGTCGAAGATCGGGAGAGGTTATGGAAGATTCACGAATTGGAAAGGCAGACTGGTTTGACCTGACGGTTGCAAACTGCGACGAAGTGAGGGATTTCTATTCTTCAGTCATTGGCTGGACGCATACCGGCATTGACATGGACGGCTACAGCGACTATTGCATGATGCCCGCAGGTACAGAAGATGTGACGTGCGGCATCTGTCATGCACGAGGTCAAAACGCCAATATTCCTCCGATGTGGATGATCTACTTCAACGTTGCCAACTTAGAAAAAAGTCTGGCTGAAGTTGTTGCCCGAGGCGGAAAACAGCTCACGGACATTCGCGAAGTCGGCGAAAGCGGACGCTTTGCGTTCATTCAAGACCCGGCTGGCGCATGTTGCGGACTTTGGCAAAAAGGCGGCTGATCACACCCGAACGCGACGCGACCAAGCCCATTGAAGCAACACGGCCATCCAGGCTGCAAACGAAGCCAGAATGGAAAGGCTTGACTTGATCATGCCGCAATCTCCATTCCATGGGCTGATCCACCAGGCTGGATGACCGATCAAGAATAGACCGATGAAGAGTGTGACCGGGCCGGTTGTCGGCATTCGTTTTGCAACAGCCCAGGAACCTGCAAACGCAAGCCCATACACTCCCGCGCAAACGTAGGAGACCACTATGCTGCTATGGATTGAGTCTTGCGCCCCGACACCGCTACAGGCCAGCGCGCTGACCGATAGGGCGAACAGAAGCGAAATCCAAAGCAAGCGGACTATCATGGCAGTCTGCTTACATTATTGTCCGAATGGATTGCGCTGATGGCTAAAGCGTCGGCAGGCTCACTTCAACTGCCACACTGCCACTCCTCAGCGACTCCGTTGCTGCAACACCCGCCGCGACCGCCATGCGTGCCGCAAGCGGTGAAGTGTCAGTGGGGGCATCGTGCTTGAGGAAGTTCACAAACTCATCCAGGATCGCCTGATCGGAGCCACCGTGTGGACCAGATGTCGGGGGTTGTCGATATTCCAGATCGCCGCGTTCGGCATAACCCAGCCGCGATGTCTCCCAGAGCTTTAGCACCGACTTCCCTGGGGCATCTCCGAAGTTCTCAATCCGTCCATGCGAGCCAATGATCGTGTAGTTGCGCCATGCGTCAGGGGTGAAGTGGCATTGCTGATAGCTGGCGAGGACGCCGTTGTCCAACTCCATCATCATCATGCTCACATCTTCCACATCCACCACTGGGTTGAGCTTTGCAAGAGAAGAAGGCGGCCACGTCGGACGAATGGTGACGTTCGCTCTCTCGCCCGGCTGCTGCCGATCCGTGATGTCGCCATACACCATCAGAGAACCCATCGCACTGACGCGCTTGGCGTACCCATTGCACAGCCAATGGAGGATGTCGATGTCATGCGCACCCTTCTGAAGAAGGAGGCCGGTCGACTGTGAGCGATCTGCATGCCAGTCCCGGAAATAAGCCTCGCCGCCATAGCTGATGAAGTGTCGGCACCACGCCGCTTTCACTTCACCGATATAGCCCGCCTGAATCCACTCCCGCATCTTGCGAACGATGCCAAAGTGGCGCATGTTATGCCCAACATAAAGCTTGGTGTTCGACGCCTTTGCCGCCTGAAGGATGCGGTCGCAACCCTCAATAGTGATCGCCATTGGCTTTTCCAGATACACCGGAACGCCTGCGCCAAGCGCTGTGATCGCCTGCTCCTCATGGAGCCAGTCGGGCGAGAGAATAAAGAGCGCATCCAGCCCTTTGTCCAGCAGATCCCGATAGTCAGCCGTCAGAAAGACCGAGTCGTTCGTTTTGGATTTGAAGTCTTCCTGAGCTTCCTCGCTTGGGTCTGCCAAAGCGGCAAGCTCAAGCCCGTCCTCAGGCCGGTGCATCAGAACCGGAAGGTGCTTGCGAAGTCCCCAACCCACCACGCCGAAGCGCATGCTCAACTTTGAAATCTCCGACCGAGGATGGCATCCATGGCATTCGAGGTGTTGGCTATGCGCACCATCGGATAGTGCGCATAGCACGGAATCATTTCCGCGACCACCGGCCCTTCATAGCCGATCTCCCCAATCGCCGCCATCACCTCAGGCCAGTTCACATCGCCCTCAAGAAGATCGACAAATCCGTCGAGCGTCCCCACCGATTTGCGGAAATCCTTGAAGTGAATTCCTGCCACTCGCTTGCCCAGAATTCTCAGCCACTGTTCGGCATAGCCGTAAGGCTGAAGGTTGGCAACGTCCACATATGCGCCCACCCACGGACTGTCGAACTGGTCGATAAAGCTCGCCATCTCCATCGGGCTCAGCAAAAACTTATTCCAAACGTTCTCTATGCCCATACGCACGCCGCAGGCTTCCGCAGCGGGAAGCGCCGCTTTGATCCCTTCAGTCGCACGCTTCCAAACTTGGTCGTAGCTTTGCACCGCGCGGTCGGGCAGGAAGAAGACGTCGACGGCCCCAGGAATGGTGAGGAGTGTTTTGCAACCCAGCCAAGCTGTGATCTGGAGCATCTTCTTCAGATCTTCCAGCGCACCCGCGCTCGCAGCCGGATCGGTATCCGCAAGATTGCGGCCCCAATAGAGTCCGCTGGCGGTGCTGGCAACTTTGATCCCCAGACGGTCTGCTTCAGCAAGGATTTCCTTGCAGCGGGCTTCGGTGGCATCGGTTCCAAATGCGGAACCAGCTTCGCCGATGGCGATTTCGACGGCCTCGAAACCGTGCTCCTTCGCCTTGCGCATGAATTCGAAAACGTCGAGACTGCCCTCAAGACCCCCGGGCATGGACCAGTAGTTAATGGATTTTAGAAGCATAGGATCAAGCCATCATCGGCCTTTGCAGATGCTTCAGGCCATTTTCGGCGAGTTTACCGATGCGCATCTAAAGGAAGGCTAAAAGGATTGGCGATTGGCGATTGGCGATTGGCGATTGGCGATTGGCGATTCTGTGAGAAGCATCCCACACTCAACACGGCTGATATCAGATATCAGATATCAGATATCGGCAATCAGCGATCCCCAATCCCTTCATCCCTTAATCGCCCCGGCAAGCATCGTCTGGTGAATCTTCTCCCGGAAGATCCAGTAGACCGCCATCACCGGCAGCATCACAATCACCATCGCGGCAAAGAGCGCACCCCAATCGCTCTGATAGTTGCCCTTTGTCGCAATCTCCGCCATCGCCAGCGGAAGCGTCCGATTTTCCGACGACTGCACCAAGACCGACGCCAGGTTGTACTCGTTCCAAAGCCCGATCGCATTGAAAATGCCAACCACGATCATCCCTGGTCGCGCAAGCGGGAACATCACCTGCCAGAACGTCCGTGAGTGTCCACAGCCATCCAGCTGAGCTGCTTCGGCAAGCTCATTCGGGAGGGTTTCAAAGAAGCCGCTCATCACGAAGATCGTGAAGGAGAGCGAATAGGCGACATAAACCAAAACGAGTCCCGTCTTGGTATCCAGCAAGGGCCCGCCGATTCCCGGGAGCCCACGTAGAAGGAAAAACAGGGGAAGAACCACCAGCAAATTCGGAAACATCATCCCCCCAAGAAAGCCTGTGAACAGGAGTCTTGAACCTCGGAAGGGATACTTGGCAAAGACGTACGCCGCCATCGACCCGATGGGCAGAAGCAAAGCCAGCGTCGCGATGCTGACGATGAATGAATTCCAGAAATGATGGCCAATGCCGGCCTCGCCCCAAGCCCGGGAGTAGTTGACCCATTGCGGCGAGCTGGGGAGCGACCACGGAGAGCCAAAAATCTCCTCGCCCGATTTCAACGATGAGGCAAGCACCCACAGGAACGGAAGGATAACCGTAACGAGAAACAGGAGGATTCCTGCCCGGGAAAGGACGGCTCCGAGCACTCCTGAAACCGATCTCTTTCTCATCCGCACCGCTCCTCCGGGTTCTTGCGGAACAAGAACATCAGAATCAGCGCGATCGCCAAAGCAATGGCAAGATTCACCATCGCAATCGCCGAGCCTTGCCCCACACGCTCATTCTCAAACCCCTTCTCGAAGAAGTAGCTCAGCATCACTTCGGTGCGGCGGTCGGGGTTGCCGCCCTGCGTCATCACCTGCACCAAGGCAAAGATGTTGATCACGGTAATGACGATGTATGTGATGGCAACCTTTCGGACTGCCCAAAGCATGGGCCAGGTCACACGCCAGAACTTCCTGAGTCCCTTGGCTCCGTCCAGCTCGGCAGCTTCCACAACGTCTGCGGGAATGCTCTTCAGCCCTGCCGCGAACAGCATGATGTAAAAGCCCACCGCATACCAGACAAAGGCCACCGTCACAGCAGGAAGCGCCGAATCTAAGTCCCCCAAGAATCCCGAATCCGGAACACGAATCCCCAGCGCGGAAAAGCCCTTGGGCACCAGTCCGAAAGATGAGTTATAGAGGAAGCTCCAAAGGATCGCAACGACAACCAGAGAGATCACGTGCGGCACCAGATACGCGCCGCGCAACACCTTCGACAGCTTGCCTTCCCCTTGAACAGCATGGGCCACCGCCATGCCAATGATCAGGATCGCAAGCCCACCAAAGACGAGTATCCAAAGGTTGTTCTTGACCGCCGTCGCATAAGCCTCGTCTTTCAAGAGACGCTCATAGTTCTGGAGCCCAACGTTTGTGTGCTTGGTCGAAGCAAGCCCCTTCCAGTTGGTGAACGACATGCCAGCCGCCTGAATCAAGGGCCAGACCACGAACAATGCATAGAGCAGGACCGCAGGCGCAAGATACGCCATGATGAATGCAGCTCTGCCCTTTCGGCTCACTTCGCCTTGACCTCAGCATCCCGAACCACATACCAAGTACAGCTCATCGGCGGCACCTTGGGCTTGATCGTAATCTTATAGTCGCGGCTCAGTTTCATCTTCCTCGGGGATTTGTCCTGCTCAGAAATCACGCACTCGTTTTCAATACCGGTGTAATACAAAGGCAAGGTGATCTCCTGGCTCAGAGGCTCGTTCGTGGGATTGTAAACCATCACCATCCCTTTCCGCTCCAACCCCGGATTGACGTGAACGATGCAGTCCAGATTTCGACCGTCCGCTCGCCGAACGTGAATCACATCCGACTCCAGAATGTCTCGATACTTCTTGAACCAAGAAACCCATTTGACCACGGCGGTCTTGGTCTCAGGAGCATCGTAAAGCCGAGGTCCGCGGTAGCAGGCCTGCGCACCGTAGCCCAAATTGTTCGCCAGATGCATCTCGTAATCCTGAAGATGATCCTTGAGGGGTTCGATGGTGGCGGCGGCTCCACCTCCCTGATATTCCACGAGCGGCACGAACATCCAGCCCATGCTTGGAGTCTTTTCCCAAGTACCGTCGTACAGGTTCTGTCGACAGTGGATATGCTGTTGCGCTCGGGGCAAGGACCAGTTCGTTTCTCGGTAGCCCATGCCTGTTTTGCTTCCCCCAACCAGGAAGTAGAAATCGGGGATGTTCAGAAATATCCCTTCTCCACGGCACCACTCATAGAACTCCCGAATCCGCTGATACTGCGTCCATTGGGAGTCTTCAAGACCCTTGTGTCCAGGGTGATTGGTCGAGGCGCAAACGTCTCCGGGGTAGCTTCCGTCATGCTCCAGGATGCTGAACCCCGTGCCCTGCATAAACTTCTTCACATGCTCAAAGTAGCGATGCCCCCATTCACTCTCAAGGCACGGCGAATTCCCAAAGATCGCCCCGCCCGTCTTGCCGGTTTTGGGGTTGATCACGTCGTTCGCGTCATCAATACGCCTGCTCGCCAAGAGTGAATAGCCCCCAAGATCGAGCCCCTTTGCCTTTGCATGGTCTCGATAGCCTTTGAACTTGGCGATGTTCGCGGGCGAATCATCTTCCATGTTCAAGCCGCTGCCAAAACTGAAGATCACCATCTCAAACCCGACTTCAGCAGCCTGATCGATGGCTGTGTTGACCACTTTCGGGTCGGTACTCGTCAGGTGAAGCATGAGAGGGTTTTCGGTGCACCACGGCGCTAGCGTTCGCATCATCTTGCGCACAGCCAAGCCTTTGCGCTCCCGATCCCATGAATCGTGGACCAGCTCAAATACCCTGAACGTGTCAAAAGAAGCGCCTGCCGGAATATCCACATCTGGCCCAAGCGGAGGCTTAACCTCCAGCAAGCAGGGAGTCTTCAGGTCGTAGTTGACTTGGGTTTTGTAATCGGGGTCGGGCACCCAGCTCACGCACTTGGCGGAGTTCATCGTCGCCATTCCGCCGAAAGAGTAGTCTGTGAGAACCGTAATGTTTGGCTTCATCCATTCGGGCTGATGGTCGACCTGAGACTCCGGCTCCACCATCGCCAACTGTTCCGCGATGAACGAGTTCAGTCGGATCGGCTTATCAGTAACGTTCCTAACCGTCACCCACTTGCTCATCAGCGGCAAATTGTCATAAAGCTCATAGTGGACTTCCACCTGCAAAGGCACAGAAAGCTCTTTCACCCTCAGCTCTGCCGCGAAAGTGAGATGGATTCCCTTCGGCGGCCACTGGCTCTTGCTGGACGGACGCACTCGCTTCCAGTCAAACCGAGCTTCAATCGGAGCTGTCTTAAAGCCCGTCAGCGTTGCCGCGCGCTCTCCCATCTTCATCGACTTCAGCCATTCCGGAATGAAGTAGGCGCCGTCCGGCTGCCCAGAAAGCCCGCCGACTGGATAAGCAGATCCGTTAACGGTGAGAACCGCCTCCGGCTTGACGGCGCGTACCAGTGATTCTTGGCTCGCCATGTTCTCGATCGCATACGTGCCAAATCCATGAGACCCGACAAGAAACCGTCGAGAGATCAGCCCGTTTGAAAGGATAATAGTCTGTGTTTCGTCGTCACGAAACACGCTTGCCTTGGCATCGGCCCGCCCGAGCAGCCAGTCTCCTTTTGCAAGCTTTAAGCCTGCAACGGGACGTGAAACTTGACCTCCCAATCCACCCATCGCCATTGTTGCTATTCCTATTGCGATCAGACTCAATCTGCCACCTTGCATCCCTTAGCGTCTCTGCGTCTCTGCGTCTCTGCGTCTCTGCGTCTCTGCGAGAAACTAAATCCCAACGCCCAACGCCCAACGCCCAACGCCCAACGCCCAACAAGAACATTTCACCCCAACCCCACTAAAGTTCTCCCAAAACAACGCGAGCTCCTTTGCAGGATGAGTCAGGAATTGTGTCGAAACAATCTTCATGCCTCGTCAGAAACCCCTTCCTCAGCCCAAGCCCACGACTGCAAAAGAGCATGAAGAGCTCGCTGACAGTCACAGCCAGTCGCAATCCGAGCCTTCCCGACGTTCGCTGCTGAAGGGTGCAGCAGGCGGCATGATCTCGCTGGGAGTAATCCAGCCGGGTGAGTTGCTGAAGGTACCCAAAGGGCAGAATCTGGTTCCATTGGACAAGAAGCGGTCAAAAGAATGGCAGGCCAAGCTTCGAGAGCGCGGCAAGCCCACAGTCGTTTCGGGTGCGGCATTAGACCATATCGGCATGCCCGTTGGGGGCATCTGCTGCGGACAGCTATATCTCAGCGGCGATGGTCGGCTGTGGTGCTGGGACATCTTCAATCTGCCGAACAAAGACATCGGACAAGTTCGCAACGGCTCGCACTACGAAAAGCCTGCCGTCCCAGGAAAGGAAGTGGACTTCATGGCGACCTTTATGGGCGACCGTGGTCCGCTGGAATTCAGCCGCAAAGACTTCAAGAATGTCGAATTCGTGGGCCAATATCCCATCGGACGCGTTCGTTATGCCGACCCCGGCGAGGGCTGTGAGATCGAGCTGGAAGCCTTCTCGCCGTTCATCCCTCTCAACGCCGACGACTCAGGCATCCCGTGCACGATCTTAAGCTATAAAATCACCAACAAAGCCTCAACCGACAAACAGGCTTTTCTTACGATTGGCTCCAAGAACCCGGTCGCTCCGCGCGCACGGACGCTTCGCAAAATCGAACTCGGGTCGGAGGAGTTCTCCGGCAATGGAACAAAGGGCGTTCATTTCTTCGCCACCGAACAGCGCATCGAAACCGCTACACGCCCCGATATCCTCTTTGATGACTTTGAATCGGCAACCTATACCAAGTGGAAAGTCGAGGGCACAGCATTTGGAGCTGGCCCTGTCGAGCACGACAAGATGCCAGACTATATGGGTGCCATCGGCGGGCAGGGCAAACGCTCTGCGAACACTCATAACTGGCGTGCAGGCGGCGACGTTACCGAGTCCGATCAGCACCTCGGCAAGCTCACCAGCATCCCCTTCACCATCGAGCGCAATTTCATTACGTTCCTGATCGGAGGCGGAAATCACGCGGGAAAAACCTGCGTCAATCTGTTGGTTGACGGCAAGCAAGTTCGCACGATGGCAGGACCCAACTCCAACCTGATGCGGGCTGGGAATTTCGACGTTAAGGAATTCATCGGCAAGCAAGGTGTGCTCGAAGTCGTGGATAACGAAAAGGGCGGATGGGGGCAAATCTCCATCGATCACATCGTCTTTTCGGACTCGGCCCGCCTTGATCCTGCGAATTACTCGGATGAGCCCGACGCGGGCACCTTCGCTATCGCCCTCCTTTCCGATAAAGAAGGGATCAGCAAGAAGACTTACGGAGTCGATGACTACGGCACCGCGGGCTGGAACGGCATTCTCAAACCCGGCGAATCAAGAACAGTCAACTTTGTGGTGGCTTGGCACTTCCCCAACCCTGACCGCAAAGAACTTGGCTTCCTCCAAGATATCCACAAGCTGAAACGCCACTACGCCAAGCGGTTCAAGGATGCCAAGGAAGTCGTGAGCTACGTCGCCAAGAACTTTGATCGCCTCGCTGGCGAAACCCGCAGGTGGGTCAAAACTTGGTACGAAGATTCCACGCTTCCCCACTGGTTCCTTGAGCGTACATTCATGCCAACCAGCATCCTCGCCAGCCAGACCTGCTACCGTTTCGACAACGACCGCTTTTACGGCTGGGAGGGCATCTATTGCTGCGCGGGCACCTGCACCCACGTCTGGCAATACGCACAAGCCGTGGGACGCACTTTCCCTGTGCTGGAGCGCGACCTTCGCAAGCGCGCTGACTACACCATCGGCTATCACGACACTGGAGCCTTGGGGCACCGCGGCGAGGCATGGCAGTCGGTCGCACACGATGGTCAGTGCGGCACCATCATGCGCGTGTATCGGGAGCACACGATGTCTGCCGACAGCAGCTTCCTCAAGGGCATTTGGCCTCGCGTCAAGAAGTCGATCGAATACATGATCGCTCAGGATATGGACGAGGACGGCATCTTGGAAGGGATGCAGTTCAACACACTCGACGCAGCATGGTACGGTCCGATGGCTTGGATCAGCTCACTCTACTGCGGCGCCCTCCGGGCAGGCGAAGCGATGGCATCGGAGATGGGGGACGCGGCCTTTGCCGCAAAGTGCAAGCGCATTGCTGATTCAGGAATGGCGCGGATGAAGCGCGACCTCTACAACGGCGAGTACTTCATCCACAAGCTGGACCCAAACCACCCTGAGACCAACGCCACCGGAAACGGCTGCCATTCCGACCAGGTATTCGGGCAAGGCTATATGTGGCAGCTCGGGCTCCCGCGCGTGCAGACCCAGCCCGAGACGGTCAGCGCGCTCAAGTCGCTCTTCAAATACAACTTCTGCCCGGACATCGGCCCCTACCGGGAAAATAACAAGAACGTAAAAGGCGGGCGCTGGTTTGCCATGCCTGGAGAAGCGGGTCTGCTGGTCTGCACATGGCCCCACGGCGGCTCGGAAATCGCCGTCGCCAAGGGCGGCGACGCTTGGGCGGCGATGTACTTCAACGAGTGTTGGACCGGATTCGAGTATCAAGTGGCTGGGCACATGCTCTACGAGGGTCTTGTCGATGAGGCATTGACGATCGTCAAGACGGTGGATGACCGCTACAGCGCAACCCGCCGCAACCCCTACAACGAGATCGAATGCTCCGACCATTACGCCCGCGCAATGTCCAGCTATGGCGCCTACACGGGCGCATGCGGATTCAAATACCACGGGCCGAAGGGCGAACTCTCTTTTGACCCTGCTTGGAGCAAGGAGAACTTCAGAGCCGCGTTCATCGCCGCCGAAGGCTGGGGCAGCTACGAGCAGAAGTCAACAGGACGAAAGCACAGCTTCAGACTGTCGCTGAACCATGGAAAACTGAAGCTGAACAAACTCAGCCTGCCCGCATCCGATGCATCAAAGTCACTGCGGGTGACCGTCAATGGCAAGGCCGTCAAAGCCACAATGAAAGCATCTGACATCGCCTTTACTGAGGGATTAACGCTCAAAGCAGGTGACGTGCTGACGGTCGAGATGGGATAAGCGCAACAAATCAAATAGGCGTAGCCGCATGCTTTAGCTTGAGCTGTTTCAGAACCTTCGTTAACGCCTTCAAGCTTGTCCGCCTTGACAAAGACACAGGTGCAGGCAGGATGCCCTGCACCATAATCCTCTGCCTGCTGAGGCTGCACGACCAACATGTCGATAGGGTGTAGCCGCAAGCTTTAGCTTGCGCTGTTTTAGAACCTTCATTAGCGCCTTCAAGCTTGTCACGGCTTGACAAAGACACAGGTGCAGGCCAGCAAAACGCAAGCTAAAGCATGCGGCTACGCCTGCTTATCGCACCCACACGCCGGCAAGCGCAAGAAACCTAACCCTTCGCCTTCAAGAGATCCCGAATCTCGGTCAGCAGCTTTTCTTCTGCCGATGGTTCTGGATCAGGCGCGGGAGCCTCTTCCTGCTGGCGGCGCATCTTGTTCATTGCCTTCACCATCATGAAGCAGGCAAACGCCACGATGATAAAGGTGATAACAAGATTGATGAAGATGCCGTATTGAAGCAAGACCGGCTTCCCATCGGCACCTGCTTCCTTCAGCGTGATCGCTTTGTCAGCAAAGTTCACCCCACCCGTCGCTAGTCCAATAACCGGCATCAGCACGTTGTTGACCAGGGAATTCACAACGGCGCCAAACGCGCCTCCAATAATCACACCGATGGCAAGGTCCATCATGTTGCCTTTCACGGCAAATTCTTTAAACTCTTTCAGCATAGCTGCAGCCTCTCTTTCCGCCCTTCGGTCATCCCAAAGACCGTTAACGCAAGGACGATTCGTGAGGCGAAATAGAGTCAGCGCAGTGCCTTATCCTGCCATCAGGCCCTGGGAAGACCGACGATTGCGTGCTGAGTCCACTCGTGTTTCCGTATGCAAGGGCGACATAGACTCTATCCGGGCGATAGAAAGAGAGGTTCACGAACTGATATTCAGTATCTTCTCCCAATCGTAGGATCGGATCTGGCCCATGAGCTACTCTTTCTCCTTCCGGAAAGGCTTGGGAACAGCATCAATCACACCAGCCGACTTAGAGAACGTGCCGTCCTCCACAATGCGAGAGCTGCCAAAAGCAGTCAGCGCACGCGCCGCAACTCCTCCACGCCGGAAGGCCATGGAATCCAAAGGCCCGCTCGCGTTCCAGCGTAGATCAGAGCTCTGAAAGACCATGATCTGCCGATCTGGAAACTCAATCTCCGATAACGCTTTCAAGCCCAAAGGCTGAAAGAAACTGTAGCCATATTCTCCTGACTTTCGATCATTGAACGCAGGCCCTTCATGCTCTCCCAAGCCTGTCTGTGAATCGACAAAAGTCGTTGTCGTTTTCACGTAAGGATAGAGCGCGTCCATCCAAAGGTCGCCCCGTTGCAGACGCATATCGTGGTCCTGAAGGTACACCTCCTGCGCCCTCGACATACTGCGCAGACGGTAGAAGTCAGGCGAGCGTCCATCCCTCGCATTGGCAAAGACCGGCCACCAAATGAGGCCAACAACACCCAGAACAATCGCAATCACAACGATCCCGCCCGGACTGACTTTCCTGCTCGGAAACGGAGCGATTCGCGCATGTCTCACTTGGTCACCCCTTTCCTCAGACCGTATTGCCCAATGCGAGATAACGGGATCAATCTCTGATCTCTACATGGACACTTTGTGCTTCTTCACATCCGGATCGTTGCGGACCTCTTCAGCCTTCTTCTCAACACGCTCGCAGAACTGCCCAGGAGTCGACTTGCCGTTCAAAAGCTCCGTCAGAGCATTCTCAAGCTCCTTGTAAAAGTCCTTGTAGAACTCTGCCATCTGATTTGCCCAGACGGCTTTGCTGGCGTTGAACTTTGCCGAAGGCTCAACGAGCACCTCAGGAAGCTTCACCTGCTCCGAACCTTTGATCGCCATCAGCGTCCCCTTCTTCTCCACAAACTGCTTGGCCTTATCCAGCGAGGTCATGTACTTGAAAAGAGATATAGCAGCTTCGGGATTCTTCGCCTTGGCAGGGATCATCCACGGCTCAATCTTGATTGCAATCGCCGAAGGGTCGCCCTTGCCGCCCACTGTGACCGGCGGAAGCATAAACTGCATCTTCATTCCAGCCGGCGTGGTCTTCTTCATTTCCGAGCTCAGCCAAGTTCCGCAAGGAATCATCGCGGCTCGACCCAGGATGAACTCGGTCTGCGATTCGGTGTGGCTCATCGCCGTTGCGCCTTTCTGGAAGAAACCCTTCTTGTTGAGCTCATCGATCATCTGTGCCGCCTTCAAGACCGGTTCCGATTTCCAAACGCCCGGCTCAAGGCTCTGCATGCCATCAAGGGTTTCCTTGCCGCCGATGCTGTAGGCCCAAGGCATGATCATCCCGACGATCATGTAGTCGGGGTACTGGCCTTGATAGGTGATTGGCGCAAGCCCTGCGGCCTTGATCTTGTCGCACAGGACCAGAAGCTCATCGTATGTTTTGGGAACGGTCCAGCCGTTCTTGGCGAAGACGTCGGGGTTGTACCACCACCCCATGAGGCTCACATAGTACGGAAGCACGTACTGCTTTCCGTCCATCTGTCCAAGCTTCAAAATTTGTTCGTTGAAGGTCGATCGCCACGGACCAGAACCATCGGAAGCCGGACTGTCCAGCGCGGCGTCCAAAGTCATCAGGCTTCCTTCGCTGGCCCGCTCCCAGTGGTCCATGCCCCAGCCGGGGAACATCAGATCGGGGGCATCTCCGGCCGCAAGACGCGGTCCAAGCGTTTCCCAAACGCGTGGAGTACCGTCGACTTTGACCTTGGTTCCGGGGTTATTCTTCGACCATTCGGCTGCCGCTTCCTGATAGAAGTCGATGCCAAAGCCGCCGTTGAATGCCTGAACCTCAACATCGCCCTTGGCTTCCCCAGCCTTGACGCTGCCCGTCACCGAAGGACCAGCCGCCGCTTCGCCGCCATTATTGCTCTGGGGTTCAGAACCGCCGCTATCCTTGGGGCCGCAGCCTGCAATCAGCAGGGCGCCCAATGCCAACAACCAAGTTCGTTTCATGATCATCCTCAATCTTAGCTCTTTGCCGTTCCTCTCGCTTTCAGTCGGTCCAGCATGACTGCCGCCAGCAGGATCACGCCGCTTGCAACCAGCTTCCAAAACTCATCCACATTCTTCAGGCTCATCGCATTGTCAACCACGCCCATGATGAGTACACCGACAACAACGCCGAACATGGAGCCTACGCCACCGGAAAGCGAAACACCCCCAAGAACGCAGGCGGAAATAACCTGAAGCTCCAAGCCGATTCCCGTATTCGGCTGCCCGCTCGTCACGTTCGATGCCACAACCAGGCCCGCCATCGCTGCGATCATGCCTTGGAGCATAAAGATGGTGATCTTGGTTCGGACGATACTGATTCCAGCAAGCCGTGCGGCCTCGGGGTTTCCACCGACTGCAAGCGCATTGCGCCCAAAGATCGTTTTGTTCAGCAGAATCCCGAACAGAACAAAGCACGCAACCATGATGAGCACCGGCGAACCGATCTGAAATCCTTCGGGTCCAAACTTGCTCTGCCCGAGTGCCGCGAAACTGTCGTTCGAAATACCGATAGAAGAGCCTTTGCTGATCAGCATCGCCGCGCCGCGCACGATCTGCATCGACGCCAGAGTCGTAATCAGAGCGTTGATCCCGATCTTCGCGATCACAAAGCCATTGACCGCCCCGATAGCTCCACCGACCAAGATGGGGATCAGGATCGCAAACCATAGCGGCTTGCCTTCGCTAATCCACTTCGCAGCCAAGATGCCGCTCAATGCGACCGTCGAGCCCACAGAAAGATCAAAATCACCGCCGGCAAGGCAGAAGAGCATCGTACAGGCGACTATGCCGACGGTCGCAACCGACATCAGCATTCCATGCAGGTTCACAAAGCCAGAAAAGTTATCGACGTACTTAAAGCAGTAGATCAGGATCAGGGCCAAGATCACCGCCATGCCTGAAGTGTTCCAAAGTTGCGCCGCCCTCTCTTTCAAGCAACGACCCCTTCAGCCACCGGCATAGCCATTTTGAGAACGCTTTCTTCAGTTGCCTCCGAGCGGGCAATCTCACCGACGATCCGGCCTTGGCGCATCACCATAATCCGGTCGCTCACGCCCAAAACTTCCGGGAGTTCGCTGGAAACAAAAAGCACCGCCACACCCTGCTTGGCAAGGGAGTAAAGGATGTCGTAGATCTCCCGCTTAGCCCCAACATCGATGCCGCGCGTCGGCTCATCCAGCATCAGCACTTTCACGTTCTCGCTGAGCCATCGTGCCAGGATCGCTTTCTGCTGATTTCCGCCCGAAAGCAGACGAATCTCCTGCTCAAGGCTGGGCGTGCGTACACGCAGGCGCTCAACCTGAGCCTGCGCATTCTCACGCTCCACACGGTCTCGAATCCAAAAGCCCATCCAGGAAAATCGCCTTCGGCAGCTCAGATTGATGTTTTCGTTGACCGACCGAATCGGCACAATGCCTTCCTTCTTTCGATCTTCTGGGCACAGCATCAGCCCTGCTCGAATGGAACCTCGCGGGTCCTTGCAGCGCATCTCGCTGCCACCGATCATCACCCGACCGCCAGCGCCCTTGCTCGCCCGGTAGATCGCTTTGAGGAGCTCGCTGCGGCCTGCACCGACAAGCCCGAAGATGCCAACAATCTCACCCTGTCGCACATGCAGACTGGCGGGAGAGGTCAGGCCCTCGCCCGTCACGCCTTCGATAACGAGGCCATCTCCACCAAGCTCGCGCGGCTCATAGCCAAAGATATCTTCGATATCGCGCCCAACCATGCGGTTCACGATCACGTTCGCGTCGATATGCTCCAGCGTTTCGAAGGTCTCCACATGTCGACCATCCCGCAATACCGTCGCCGCATCGCAGATTCGGAAAATCTCATCCATGCGATGGCTGACGTAAAGGATCACCCTTCCCTGCCGTTTGAGTTCGGCAATAATTTCGAACAGCTTCTCAACCTCGCGATTGCTGAGTGAGCTTGTGGGCTCGTCAAAAGCAATAATTCGGGCATCGCGCGAAAGCGCCTTGGCAATCTCTACCATCTGCCGCTGAGCCAAAGAAAGGCTGCCAAGACGGGTGTTTGGGGAAATGTCCACACCCACCTGCTTCAGCCGCTCCATCGTATCCGCAAGAAGCTTTTTGCGATTCACCCAGCCAGCGCTGTGCGGGGGATGTCCAAGATAGACATTCTCCGCGACCGTCATTTCTGGGACGAGGTGTAACTCCTGATAGATGACGGCTACGCCCGATTGGATCGCTTCGAAGGGTGAGCCGAAAGCCACCGGCTTTTCGCCAAACCGAAGAGTGCCAGCATCCGCTTTGTAGACGCCGCTAAGAATCTTGAGCAGGGTGCTTTTGCCCGCGCCATTTTCGCCGCAAAGGGCATGGACGCTTCCTTCTCGAACGCCGAACGTGACGTCGCTGAGCGCCTGCACGCCGGGGAAGCCTTTAGAAATCTGTTCGAACTGAAGATAGGGAGGGTTGTTGCTCATCGTTAAGCCTAAGGCTCGGAATGGCGTCGTGCCGCTCCGAGCCTGTATTTGGTTTTAGATTTACTTGATCAGACCCTCTTTGGTCATTTCGGCGACGTAGTTGTCGCGCGTGATGAGGATACCGCTGGTCCAGGTCTCTTTTTGCGGTTCCACACCATCCTTGATCCACTTATACATCGCTTCGGCAGTCGTAAAGCCATGGCGACGCGGGCTAAGCAGCACCGAGCCGAACATGCCCGTCGGCTGGCTCTTCTTAAAGTCGTCGATCGCGGTGGTGCCGTTGATGCCGATCCCGATCACATTCGTTGCGGGAATCTGTCGTTCCTCCGAAGCTCGCACGCCGCCCAGAACGCCATCGTCGTTCGAGCTGAATATCACCCAGAATTTCTTCTCAGGATGCTGCGTGAAAATCGGACGAGCGGCAGTGATCGCGTCGTTGATCGTGTTGGGACGCTTAAAGGGCGATTTGTAAATGTTCGCGGCTGGGAAGCCGTTTTCGGTGAGAACCTCGATCGCACCTTCGGTGCGGAGCTTGGTCGTCTCCACCTCTTCAAAGGTCAAGGCAAGCGCACCCACGGATTTCATATCCCAGCCACGCTTTTTCATCTCATCGACGAGACCTTGGCCAACCATCTTGCCGATGTCCTTGGCCTGGATGCCCAGGTAGTGAACGTCGGTCAGGGGCTGTCCATCTGCGCCAAACAGGCGATCATCCACGGTGTACAGCTTCATGCCGTACTCGTTCGCCTTCTTGACGATTGCATCGCCAAGCGACTGGTTGGGCGTGCAGATGATCACACCTTGAGCCTTTTGCGCGCCAAGAATATCCAGTTGTTTCATCACTGCGGTTTCGTCCTTGACCTCTTTCTTGATCAGTTCGAATCCATACTTCGTGCTCGCCTCATCGGCAAACTGCCACTCGGCCTGGAACCATGGCTCAGCAGCCGACTTCACCAGGAAGCCGATCTTGATCTTGTCGGAGTTGCTTGCGGTTGATCCGCCTGCATTCGATGCTCCTTCGGGAGCTTTGTCACAGCCGCCAATGACGGCAAGGGAGAGCGCAGCAAGCGCGGCAAATGGCAGAAATCTCTTCATGAATCACATCCCACTCTTGAATTCGATGGCAAGCATAGACGATTTTGCCTAAATGCACCCTAAAAGTCCAACTGCCGTAACGATTCCGCTGGCTTGCACTACAATATTGCAGTGACTCTTCCTTGTCGGATTGAGCTGTTTGGGGGCTTGCGCGTTATCCATGGGGACCGCGTCATCTCGCGTTTTCAGACGCAGAAGACAGGTGCGCTCCTCGCCTATTTGGCAATGAACCTCGACCGACCCATCGCCAGAGAGGCTATTGCGGAGCTTCTTTGGCCCGACGGCGACCCCGTTGCGATCCGAAACCGCCTGAACCAGGCTGTCTCTTCGCTGCGCCGTCAGCTTCATCCCCCTGGTGTTGATCCAGGCTCGATCCTCGTTGCCGACCACCACACCGTTTCGGTCAACAAGGCCATCGTCACTGTCGATGTGGTCGAATTTATGGAGGCCATTCGAAGCGCCAAGGAAGAAACCGACGATGCCGCAAAAAGCGTCCACCTCCTCAAGGCAGCCAGCCTGTATCGTGGCGATCTTTTGGACGGCTACTACGAAGAGTGGGCCTTTGCCGAGCGGCTTCGCCTGAACGATCTGTACGCTAACGTCCTCAACGGCCTGGTGCGTATCTTTGCTGCGAGCGGGCAGCTGGATCAAGCCATTGAAGCGGCATCAAAGCTATTGCTGGTGGACCCGACCGAAGAGAAATATCACGCTCACCTGATCCGGCTTTACATCGCTGCTGGACGTCCCAAGGCGGCGATTGCCCAATTCGAGGAGCTGGTGCGCAGCCTCGCAACCTTGGACCTCACTCCAACAGAGGCAGCCTTCGCACTCAAGAAGGAAGCCGAAGAGCTGCTAGGCAAGGGTGGCGCAGATGAGTCGATGATTGTGGTCACGCCTGCTGCCGTGGTCATGCCCAGCGCTGTACAGTCTGAGCCTTCGGCCCCTGACCTCCCAAGGTTCTACACTCGATTCGTCGGTCGCGAAGAAGAGATGCTTGCCATTCAAGGGCTTCTCAATGACAATGCCCGGCTGATCACGCTCATCGGCTTGGGCGGCACCGGCAAGACTCGCCTTGGCGTGGAAGCGGCTTGGACAGCCGCGCCTAATTTCAAGCATCGCGTCAAATTCATCAACCTTGCCGAGACCCCAACAAGCGAGGAAGTCCCCGAAGCTATCGCCCGTGAACTGGGGATCGCCCCCAGCTCTCAGCCCGCGATCGACCGTATCATCGACTTCCTGAGCGCTCAGCCGACTTTTCTGCTTCTGCTCGACAATCTGGAGCATCTTGCCGATCAAGACCTGAGCGTTATCTCTCAGCTGCTGTTCCGAGTGCCGCACATGTCGATTCTGGCGACGTCTCGCCTTGCGCTAAACATCGACGGAGAGTACACGCTTCCCATCCACCCATTGCCGACGCCCAGCCTCACGCCTTCAACCACGCTGACTGAGCTTTCGACAAATCCTTCGATTGAGCTTTTCGTGAATCGTGCACAGGCCGTAAGGCAAGATTTCCAGCTTACTGAACGCACAGCGGATGCGCTGGTCAGTCTGTGCCAGCGCCTGGAAGGAATCCCGCTTGCCATCGAGCTGGCGGCGGCTTGGGCGCGAAGCATGACAGCAAGCCAAATGCTGGAACAGGTCAGCAGCCACTTTGATCGTTTGGAAAGCCGCCGAAAGGACATTACGGCGCGACACCGCTCGGTCCGAGCCGCCATCGACGGAAGCTACTCCATGCTTGAGCCAGAGCTGCAGTCCGTTTTCCAAAGGCTCGCCGTTTTTCATGGCGGCTGGACACACGATTCTGCCGCGCATGTCTGCCCCGACACCGACATCGGACATGCGCTACAAGCCCTGGAAGAGCAGTGCCTTATCATCGCAGACCCCACCGGGCAAGGCATGCGGTTCCGTATGCTGAACACGCTGCAAGCCTACGCTCAGGATCAAGTTTCTCCCAGCATGCGTGCAGAGACGGGCTGGCTGCATGCCGAATACTTCTCTGAGCTTGTTGGAAAGGCTCGTCAGATGGACGGCGGCACCGGCATCCAGATGGTTGAGCCTGACTTCGCCAATGTTGCCGCCGCGATCAGCTGGTACAGAAAGCAGAGCGATCAGTTGAACGAGCTTGAACTTGCCGCCGAGATCGGTGGCTTCATGCTTTTGACCAACCGCTCAAGGATCGGGCGCGATTGGCTGGAAGTAGCCGTCGACCGTGCCAAGAACACAGAGATTCCGCCAAGCGTGCGCGCCCAAGCCCACCTCAATCTTGGGCGTATGGCATGGGTCCAGGGAGATTATTCAATCGCAAGAGAGCACCTTGAGAAGGCTCTCAGCCTTTACGAGGACTGTAAAGATCTTCCTGGACAGGTCGAAGCTCAGTTCGAGCTGCAGCTTGAAGCTCACCGCCAATGCAACTTCGAAGAGGTCCGCGACATCCTGACCGGGCTCCTCGAAAAGGTCCGCAGCATCGGCGATACCGCCAACGAAGCCATCGCTCTGCGCAGACTTGGAAATGCCTACGTCGAGCTTGGGAATTTTGCAAGCGCGAAAGAGTGCTACGAGGGCTCCCTGCAAGCCGCTCGATCCGTTAACAGCATCGAGAAGATTGCAGCCGCCTTCGCCGGCCTTGGGAATCTTGCGATCCTCAACGGCAACTACGACTCTGCGCGGGTTTGGCTGGAAGAAGCCCTTTCAATGTTCCAGCGCAACGGGTTTGCAACTTACGCCATCGACTCCACGCATATCCTCGTCAAGCTCTGCCGCAAGACCGGCATGGTTCCCGAGGGCTTTGCCCGACTGCGCACCGTGCTTCAGGCCGCATCCGAAAGTCATTCGCTTCACTGGCAAACCTATCTCGAATATTCGTACCTTCTCACTCACTGCGGCAAGTGCGCAGAAGCCGCGCGAGTGCTTGGATACACGGAATCGAAGTGGCAGGCCGCAGGCTCGCACGTTTTCGGCATCGAAGAACGATTCCACGAGGAGTACGTCCAGCAGCTTCGGAGCAAGCTTGGTCCGAAGTCTTACGACGAATTGGTTGAGATAGGGCGTCACATGACCACCGAAGAGGCTGAGCATTTCGTAATCGCCCAAGCCGAAAGTCTGCTTTTAGAACCCGTTTAGGAAGCTCTCTGCAATTTCCGGCGCGTTCGTGTAGCATGGCGGTTATGCAGAGAGTTGCCATCGTCGGCTGTGGGTTCATGGGGCGTATGCACGCCAACGTCTATTCGATTCTGGACAACGCGACCCTTGTCGCCGTGGTTGATCGAAAGCCTGAAAAGGCAGAGGCGTTCTCGAACGATTTCGGGGTGAAGGCGTACACCGATTTTGACGAGATGCTGGCCAGCGAGCAGGTCGATGCCATCGACATCTGCCTACCCACCTATCAGCACAGCGAATACACCGTTCGCGCCGCCCAGGCAGGCAAGCACGTGATGTGCGAAAAGCCGATGGCTCTCACCGCTGAAGAAGCCCAAGCGATGATCGATGCCTGCAATGCAGCAGGCGTCAAGCTTATGATCGGGCACTGCATCCGGTTTTGGCCGGAATACGCATATCTCAAGAAGATCAATGATGCAGGCACCTTAGGCAAACTCACTTCGATCAACATGACCCGCTACGGCGAATTCCCGTTCTGGTCGAGCGACAACTGGCTTGCCGATGAATCCAAGTCAGGCGGCGGAGTTCTGGACATGCACATCCATGACACCGACTACATCCTCTACCTAAAGGGTGAGCCGAAAGAGATTTCGTCCTACGGCACCGTCGACCATCGCGGCCCAAGCCAGGTCTACACGACGATGCAGTACACCGACGGTTGCGTCGCCCACCTGCAGGGCGGATGGAATCTGCCCAACCACACACCCTTCAAGATGGCCTTCCGAGCGATCTTTGAGCGAGGCGCAGCGATTATGGATGGGGGAGCCCTGACCATTTACGAAGATGGCAAGGAGCCGGTTGTGCCTGAATTCCCGAAGATGGAAGCCCAAGGCGGCGGCAACATCAGCGACCTTGGCGGCTATTACCACGAACTGAAGTACTTCGTGGATGGCTTGGAGCAGGGCCGCAAGTTTGAAACCGTCACCCCGCAAACCTCTCTCCAGTCGCTGAAAACGACGCTGGAAGAGATTCGGCAGATGAAGGGAAGGTAGGGGCGTTAGGCGCTGGGGCTGGGGCTGGGTGTAGCCTGATTCACACCTTCAAAAATGCGTATAGGTCGTATTGGCCCTATAAGCCCTATACGCATTTCCCCAGCGCTCCGCTCACTTCACCTCAAACGCCGCACTCAACGGCGTATCCACCGAAGATCGCCCTATCATCACCTTAAACTCTCCGGGCTCTACCACCCATTTCATCTTGCGATCCAGAATCTGAAGGTCTTTGGGGCGCAGTGTAAAGCGCACGGTCTGTTTCTCACCCGGCATCAGAGTGATCCGCTCAAACCCGCGAAGCGACTTTTCATAGGTTGTCACCGAGCACACTACATCTCGGATGTAAAGCTGAACAACCTCGTCGCCCTTCTCCTTGCCAGCATTCTTGACCTCAACGGAAGCCTGCACCGACTCCCCTTGCTTCACGCGCTTGCTGGACAGCTTAAGATTTGAATACTCAAACTTTGTATAGCTCAGTCCATAGCCAAACGGATACAGGGGCCCGCTCACACCCGCTTTCCACGACCCCAGCTTCTCGTCGTTTGCTGAAGGCTTCGTCGGGAAATTCAGCGGAATTTGACCGACAGTCTTGGGCCAGGTGCAATTCAGTTTTCCGCCTGGGTTCAGATCGCCAAACAGCGCTTCTGCCAACGCTTGACACCCGAACATGCCAGGAAAATGCGCATTCAAAACGCCAGGAATGTTCTTGTCGATCCAGTTGATCGACATCGGCCTGCCCGTAATCAGCACGCAAACCACTGGAGTCCCCGTCGCATGAATCGCCTGGATGAGCTCCAGCTGATGCCCAGGAAGATCAAGGCTCGTGCGCGTGTGGCTCTCGCCAGAAGTGCGCAAAGCATCGCCTAAAACCACAATCGCAACATCCGCACGCTTGGCTTCTGCAATCGCCTGGTCCATCGCGCGCTTTTCCTGCTCGGTCAGGAGTTCAGGGATAAGCTCGCTGTCCGGCCAATTCTTGTCGGCGATATCACAGCCCTTTGCGTATCGGACCTCCGCCTTGGGCAAAAGCTTCTTAACCTCTTCAAACACCGAAGACACAGGAACCGCAATCGGGCCGTAGTGTCCGTGGAACCACTCTTGCGTGTTCCCGTTCGGCCCAATCACAGCGACCCGCTTCAAGCTCTTCGACAGGGGCAGGACAGAACCCTCATTCTTCAGCAGAACCACGGATTCCCGCGACGCCTGCAAAGCTGCCTTCAGGCTTTCTGCGCTCATCACGGTGCGATCCACCATCGCAGGGTCATCGACATTCACATACGGCTTGTCGAACAGCCCCAGCCAGTACTTCACACGCAGAACATCGCGCACGCGGGCATCGAGGACAGACATCGGCACAGCACCCTCCTTCACCAGTTCACGCAAGGGCAGGACATAATCGCCCGGCGGTGTGAAGGTACAGCGCACGTTCAGTCCTGCCATCACGGCATGGCGCACCGCATCCTTCTTGTCCTTGGCAACGCCATGCTTGGAGAAGATGTACTCCACGGCGTCGCTGTCCGAAACGATATAACCCTTGAATCCCCACTCTTTGCGAAGCTTGTCGATCAAGTATTCGGAGCTTCCTGTCACCGGAATACCGTTCACATCGTTGTAGGAAGACATCACGCCCAGCATTCCCGCCTGCTCCACCGCTTCGCGGAAAGGCATGTTGTAAATCTCCTCGATTTCGCGCGGTGTTGCTCGCGCATCGGTTCGGCTATAGCCTTCGCGGGCACCCTTGCTGGCGCTATACACCGCAAAGTGCTTTGCGGTTGCCACACAGTTCTGCGACTGGATTCCGCGCACCAGTGCCACGCCGAACTGGCTCACCAGATAGGGGTCTTCCCCATAGGATTCCTCGCATCTTCCCCACCGCTGATCTCGAGCAACGTCGAGAATCGGGGAATAGATATTGGTGTAGCCCAAAGCCCTCGCTTCCATTCCCGTAACACGTCCGATCTCCCGAGCAAGCGGCACATTCCAAGTGCTTCCCACCCCCAAAGGCGTTGGAAAGCTGGTGGCCAGCTCATTCTCCACGCCCTTGATGCCCTCGTTCGTAAAATCCACGGGAATGCCAAGCCGTGTTTGCTCGATGAAGAACCGCTGATTTTCATTGATAGCGGCGGCATGGACCGATGGAGGCCAGTTCCAGGGGGTCTTTTTCAAGTCTTGCCCCCATCCCGCAAACCCGTTCAAATGCTCGTCGATATTCCCAATCCCATCCTTCCAAAGCTCTTTCTTCCAGCCCGATGTCGGCAGAGGGTCTTTCAGAACGCGGGTATAGCCATAAAGCGTGGCAAGCTGGCATGTCTTCTCGTCCAGCGTCATTCGCTTTATGAGATCGTCAATCCGTTCCTCCGTGGGCACAGCCGGGTCTTCGTAGGCGTCTTTCTTGCCGTTCTTGTTCAAGTCGATCCAGCCTTGGCGGTAGATAGCTGGAGTAGCTGGAAAGACGGTTGGAATTGTTGGGGACTGCCCCTGCCCGAACGAAGAAACAGTGGCAAAGCTGAGCAAAAGCGTGAAATTCATCGGAGGTTTGATGACTATATTTGAATTTGACAAACGATTCGGCAAGCTTTAGGCGAACTTTAGCAGCCACCGCGTAGAATTGCAAACGAACATGTTTTTGCTCGCAGCCGCCACACTCGGTATCCTCGCTATGACTGCTCCACAAGCCACCCAACAGCCTATGCCGGACTGGGAAGACCCGAACATTCTCAGCATCAATAAAGAAGCGCCGCGCACCACCGCCTACCCCTTCTCCAACCTGCAAGAGGCGCTAACCGTCGACCGCAGCAAGAGCTCCTATTTCAAGCTCCTGAACGGCAATTGGAAATTTCATTGGGTCGGTAAACCGGATCAGCGGCCCGTCGATTTCTACAAGCCCGACTACGATGTGAGCAAATGGGCCACGATCGAAGTGCCTTCGTGCTGGGAGATGAAGGGGTACGGCATCCCGATCTACACCAACGTTCGCTACCCACACCCGACGAATCCGCCATTCATCGACCACAGCTACAACCCCGTTGGCTCCTATCGAACCGAATTCGAAGTCCCCACAAACTGGAAAGACCGCGAAACGATGATCCGCTTCCAAGGCGTCTATTCGGCGTTCTATGTGTGGGTGAACGGTCAGAAGGTCGGCTACAGCGAAGACAGCAAAGGCCCTGCCGAATTCAACATCACCCCCTACCTCAAAGACGGCAAGAACACCCTCGCTGTCGAGGTCTATCGGTGGTGCGATGGAAGCTATCTGGAAGACCAGGACATGTTCCGCTACAGCGGCATCTTCCGCGATGTCTCCCTGGTGAGCTTCCCGAAGGCCGCGATCTGGGATGTGCAGGTCACACCTGGACTGGACCAAAGCTACAAGGATGGCTTCCTCGCGGTTCACGCCACAGTCCGCAATTTCGGCGACAAGCCATACAACTGCCGGGGGGTTGACTTGCAACTCTTCGATGACAAGGGCAACCGCGTTCCCGTGATCCCGATCAACGAAGGCGCGGACGCGTCTGGAGGCAAAGGGCAACCCTCGCGGACTGTCGAGCTCACCCATGTCCCGGCCCGATCCTCAAAGACGGTCGAGATTCTTGTGCGCGTCGCAGATCCCCGAAAGTGGTCGTGCGAACAGCCGAATCTCTACCGCGCCGTTGTCTCGCTGTTCGACGAGAACCAGCGAGCCTTCGACTTCCGAGGCTACAACGTCGGCTTCCGCAACGTTGAGATCAAGAATGGTGTGTACAAGATCAACGGCGTCCACGTGAAGATGAAAGGCGTCAATCGCCACGAGCACGACCCCGACACTGGCCGCAGAGTCACCCGCGAGCGCATGGAGCAAGACGCTCGCATCATGAAGCAGTTCAACATCAACACCGTGCGCTGCTCGCACTACATGAACGATGAGTACTGGTACGAGCTTTGCGACCGCTACGGCATCTTCGTCGTGGATGAGGCCAACATCGAATCGCACGGTATGGGCTACTCGTTCGAGCGCTCGCTAGGCAACAATCCCGTCTGGCGCAAAGCACACCTTGACCGCACCGAACGCATGGTGAAGTGCCACTTCAACCACCCCAGCATTGTGATGTGGTCGCTCGGAAATGAAGCTGGCCCTGGCGTCAACTTCGAAGCCACCGCTGACCTCATTCACAAGCTTGACCAAAGCCGACCCGTGCATTACGAACGCTACAACCAGGTCGCCGATGTGGACAGCGTCATGTATCCCGACGTGAATTACGTCTTCAACCAGGGCAAGCAACAATCCAAGAAACCGTTCTTCGTTTGCGAATATGCCCACGCCATGGGCAATGCGGTTGGCAATCTCAAAGAGTATTGGGAAGCCTTCGAGTCCAGCGATCGCAATATGGGCGGATGTATCTGGGACTTCGTCGACCAGGGTCTCCGCAAGTACACCGACGAGGAGCCCGGCCCTGACGGTAAGCGAAAGTGGTTCTATGCCTATGGCGGGGACTTCGACGACCAGCCCAACGACGGCCCATTCTGCGGCAACGGCATCATCATGCCCGACCGCCAGATCATGCCCAAAACCTGGGAAGTCAAAAAGATCTATCAGTACGTAAAGGTCGAGGCCGTAGACCTTCACGCGGGCACGGTCAAGATCACCAACAAACACTTCTTCACGAATCTGAGGGAGTTCTCGGGCAAGTGGACCTTCTCAACAGACGGCGTCAAGCTCGCCGAAGGCGATCTCCCCGTCCTCGACATCGCCCCGGGCAAGAGCCAAGTCATCACCCTTGACCTTCCCAAAGCTAAGGTCATGGCGGGTACAGAGATCTTTGTCCGCGTCAGCTTCCACACCAGAGAAGACCACGCCTGGGCGAAGAAGGGACACGAAGTAGCGTGGGATCAATTGCAAGTTCCCATCGACGGAGTTGCGCCCTACACTCCGCTGGACAAGCTTTCTGACCTCAGCTACACGGACAGCAACGGCAAAGTCGTGGTGAGCGGAGCTTCCTTCAAGGCTGAATTCGACAAGAGCACAGGAATTCTCTCGTCGCTGTTCTATGGCGGCAAAACGATCATCGCGCAGCAACCGGGCACACTGACTGGTCCCAAGCTGAACACTTTCCGCGCCTTCACCGACAACGACACCTGGTTCCAGCGCGCTTACTACAACTCGGGCTTGACCCAGATGAAGTACCACGTTCAAGGAATCGATGTCCGGCAGGTCGGCAGCAAGGCGGTGAGGGTGACCGTCGATATGGATGCCGTTGGGTTCAAAGGCAACGGTTTCAAGCATCGAGCGATCTACACCATCCTCGGCGATGGCAGCATCGTCATCGACAACCAGCTTAATCCGATGGGCGATCTCCCGCCCCTTGGAAAGCTGGGCTTGCTGATGTTCGTCGATCAGGCGTTCGATAACTTCACATGGCTGGGTCGCGGCCCCATCGAGAGCTATCCCGACCGCAAGCAGGCTGCCGACATCGGCCTGTATTCCGGCAAGGTTAAAGACCAGTTCCAAGAGTATCTGCGCCCGCAGGAGAACGGCAACAAGGAAGATGTCCGCTGGGGTGCGCTCACGGACAGCGCAGGCAACGGCATTCTGTTCCAAGCTTCGGGCCATCTGGCGATGAACGTTCAGCACTACACGCCGCAGGACATCGACGATTCTCGTCACGAGAACGGCGAGATGCGAAAGCGTCAAATTCTCGTTCCGCGCAAGAACATCGTGGTCTGCCTCGATGCGATGACGATGGGCCTTGGTGGTGCGAGCTGTGGCCCAAGCCCGCTTGAGCAATATGTTTGCCGACCCAAGCCGGTCGACTTCCGAGTGATCCTTCGCCCCTATGTGAAGGGCAAAGAACGCGAGCAGGCTCCAGTCGCGCAAGCTCCGACGATCACACGCGGTGAGGATGGCATCGTCACGATCGCCTCGCCTTTGCCAAAGGCAGAGATCATGTACGGATTTGATGGCCTTCGTGCACGCTGGGCTGGCTATCGAGGTCCGTTTGGCTATGCGCAAGGCGGCCCCGTGGAAGCCTTCGCCAGCAGCGACGCACTGATCGAAAGCCCGGTTGCAATGGCGCAGTTCGATAGGATCATCCCCACGCAAGCTATCGACTCCAAGACCGTCAAAATCGTCAAAGTCGATTCGTTCGAGCCCGGCGAAGGCGAACCCGCCAACATGCTCGATGGCAACCCAAATACCTTCTGGCACACACGCTATTCCGGCGCAGAGCCCAAGCACCCGCACGAAGCGATCTTCCAGCTGGCAAGCTCGACCGAGTTGGCGGGCATTCTCTACACGCCTCGCCGTGGACAGGATAACGGTCGAGTGGGAAGCTATGAGGTCTACGTGAGCGAGGACGGCAAAACCTGGGGATCGCCAGTAGCCAAAGGGAAATTCCCGAACATCGCCGATGTTCAGAGACTGCTGTTCAAGACCCCTGCCAAAGGAGCCTTTGTGCGGTTTGTGGCTCTGGATGAGGTGGGCGGCAATCCATGGACTTCCATCGCGGAGATCGGCTTCCTGGGCGCAATCAGATAATGGGATGTCTGATCTCGGACACCACCGTGCAATCCTCAGTCAACAGCCTGCAATTCTAAGACTGCTTCGTGCATATTGAGAAGGAATCCCTTTCCCCTTAGCGAAAGGGATTCCTTCAGGCAGGTTCTCCTATGCGTATACGCTTGCTTTTTTCCTCACTCGCTCTATGCGCGGTCAGCGCGTTAACACTGGCTCAGGGTGCCGCGGCCCCCATTCAGGGCCCACCGGCGCAGAAGCCGCCGGATACCAAAGCCCCGCAAAAGGGCGCGCTCAAGCCCTACAACGAGGTTGTGACCAAAGAGGCTGAAACCCAGCACGGCGTCTTCAAAGTCCACCGGATCGACGACAAGATTCTTTGGGAGATTCCCGAGAACATGCTCGGACGGCTCTTCCTATGGCAGACCGAGATCGCCGAGCAGCCGTACGGCGTCGGCTATCCAGGAAGCGCAGCTGGGCTGCGCACGATCAAGTTCTCCCGCCGGGCCAACAAGCTCTACATGCACGACGTCATCGAGCCTCTGCGCTCGGATGAAACATCGGGCGGCCTGTTCCGAGGCATCCAGATGAACAGCATCGATCCCATCATCATGGCGTTTGACATTCAGACGGAAGGCGAGAATAAGGGCGCGGTCATCGACGTCACCAGCCTGTTCATGAGCGACCCGCAGGACTTCGGAGTGCGCAGCCAGGTTGGGGGCGCAGGCGTAGACTCATCCCGCAGCTACATCAGCGGGGTCAAGGCCTTTCCCATCAACATTGAAACCCGCTCGATGCTGACCTTCATGAAGGGCGGAGCGCGTGGATTCAACCCGTTTGGCGGTGGCGGAGCAACATCGAACGCAAGCGCAGTCACCGTTCTGGTCCACTACAGTCTGACCGCTCTGCCCGAAAAGCCGATGATGGGCCGTCTGAAAGACTCGCGCATTGGCTACTTCACCGTCGGGTTCGACAAGATCGCGACGAACAAGCCCGTGAAGCCAGTGGAATACATCACCCGTTTCAGACTGGAGAAGAAGGACCCCAAGGCTACGGTGAGCGACCCGGTCAAGCCGATCATTTTCTACCTCAGCCGTGAGGTTCCGGAGAAGTGGCGACCTTATATGAAGCGCGGCGTCGAGATGTGGCAGACCGCCTTCCATAAAGCGGGCTTCAGCAACGCGATCATCTGCAAGGATGCGCCGAGCCGTGAAGAGGATCCTACTTGGGATTCTGAGGATGCTCGCTACAGTGTGATCCGCTGGGCGCCGTCATCCACAGCAAACGCGATGGGCCCGTCCATTCAGGACCCGCGCAGCGGAGAGACCATCTCGGCTCACGTCATTTTCTGGCACAACATCATCGACTTGACGCAGAAGTGGTACTTCGTCCAGTGCGCCGCTATCGATCCTCGAACCCGCAGACTTCCGCTGCCGGATGAGATGATCGGGGAGAGCCTGACTTACGTCGTCGCGCACGAAGTGGGTCACACCCTCGGCTTGGAGCACAACTTCAAAGCCAGCGTCGCCCGAACCATCGCTCAGCTTCGCAACAAAGAGTTCATGAAGAACCACGGCGTTTCGTCGTCAATCATGAGCTACTCCAGAAACAACTACGTCGCCCAGCCTGGCGACGGCATCACCTACAGCACGAACGGACACATCGGAGAGTACGACTTCTTTGCGATCGAGTACGGCTATAAGCCGATCCCGGATGCAAAGTCGCCCGACGATGAGAAATCCGTTCTGGATCGCCTGCTTGCAAAGCAGGTCGATGATCCGACGGTGCGCTTTGGCAACTACAAGTATTCGCAAGATCCTACCACGCAGTCCGAGCGCATTGGCGACGATGCCGTCGAGGCAACACGGCTCGGTCTTCTGAATCTGGATCGGATTGCTCAGCGACTGCTGGCAGCCACCACGACCCACGGCGAGGACTACACCCTTACCAACGAGGTTCTGGGCGAGATGACCAGCCACCGCTTCATGTGGATTCTGCAGGTTCTGGACTATGTGGGTGGCGTCATCGAGACGGACTACCACGCTGGTCGCGGCGGCGAAGTCTTCAAGCCTGTGGATGCGGCCTACCAGCGCAAAGCCGTGAAATTCCTAACCACCACTGGACTGCAAACCCCGATGTACATGCTTCAGCGAGATATCCTGGCACGTGTCGCTCCCGACGGAGTGATGGGGCGGGTTTCCGGCATTCAGATGCTGATCATGAATCAGCTCCTGAGCGAGGGCAAGATTCGGCGTCTGATGGATGGCGAGGCTCAGCTGGGCCAGACCGCTTACCGGGTATCTGAGCTTGCCGCTCAGCTCCGCCAAGGAGTTTGGAGCGAGCTCTCGGAAAAGAACCCCACCGTCGACATCTATCGACGCAACCTCCAGCGCAACTACCTGGGCACGGTGGACGGTCGATTGAATGGCGCAAGCAAGACCCAAACCGACCTGCGGCTCTATCTTATCAGCGAGCTTAAGGTTCTTGCGAAGCAGATCGACCAGGCACTGCCCAAGTCGAAGGATAAGGTTACAGCCATGCATCTTTCCGATTCTCGCAAAGAGATCGAGAGGATCATCCAAGGCAAGGCAAGCCAAGCGGGCGGCGGTGCCGCGGTGAACCCGTTCGATATGTTCGGCATCACCGAAAAGGACCTCGAGAACCCAGCCTGCTTTGGTCCGGCGGCCATGGCGGCGGAGTTCATCCGGCGCTACGGTAAACCCTGACGGAAATTCACGGCGAGGGATCGTCTTTCGATCCCTCGCTCGCGGATAATCAGGTCAAATAAGGAAAGCGGTAGTTCTCTGCCGCTTTCTTTGTTTGTGAGCCTGCTATGAGTATTCTTGCAACGGCGATCCTCGCCACCACGCTACAAACCACCGCCATGCAACCCGCCGTCATTCCTCAGCCCGCCAAGTGCACCGTCACTTCCGGTCAATTCACAGTCAATGACAAGACCCGTATCGCGTGTGCGAGCGAACTCGCGAGTCTGGGCCGCGCGCTGCAGGGCAGCTTGTCTGCACCGACGGGGTTTGACTTTGAATTGGGGCGAGGCAGTGGTGCAAATACGATCTCGCTCGCGCTGGATAAACGGCTCTCTGCCTTAGGCGATGAAGGCTACAAGCTTTCGGTCAAGCCGGATCGCGTGGAAATCCGTGCCTTCAAGCCCAACGGCGCTTTCTACGGTATCCAAACTCTCCTGCAGCTCTTTCCTGCGGAGGTCTTCCGTAAAGCCAAGGTTAACGGAGTCGGGTGGAGCGTCCCTTGCGCAGAGATCGAAGATCAGCCGCGCTTTTCCTGGCGGGGTGCCCATCTCGATGTCGCTCGTCATTTTATGCCGAAGGAGTCCATCCTCAAGTTTCTCGACCTGATGGCCCTGCACAAACTGAACACCTTCCACTGGCACCTCACCGACGACCAAGGCTGGCGGCTGGAGATTAAGCACTTCCCCCGACTGACCGAAGTGGGCTCGTGGCGCAAAGACGACATGCTCACCTACAGCCCCGCCACCTACACTGGCAAACCTCATAGCGGCTACTACACGCAGGAAGATGCACGAGAGATCGTGGCCTACGCTGCCGAGCGCTTTATCACCGTCGTTCCGGAAATCGAAATGCCGGGCCACGCCCAAGCTGCCATCACAGCATATCCGGACCTCGGAAACACCAACGAGCAGCTTGAAGTGATGACCAAGTGGGGCGTTTCCGACAATGTTTTCAACGTGGAAGAGAGCACGATCAAGTTCCTCAAAACGGTGCTTGAAGAGACGATGGACATCTTCCCCAGCAAGTTCATCCATATCGGTGGCGACGAGTGCCCCAAGACGCAATGGAAGAACAGCCCCCGCGCTCAAGCCAAGATGAAAGAGCTGGGTTTGAAGGATGAGCATGAGCTTCAAAGCTGGTTCATCAAGCAGATGGACGATTTCCTAGTCAGCAAGGGCCGACGCCTGATCGGATGGTCCGAAATCCTCGAAGGCGGCATCGCCGACAACGCCGCACTCATGGTTTGGCTGGGTACGGACGGCGCGCTCGCTGCGGCTCGATCCAAGCACGACGTCGTGATGTCGCAAACCAGCAACACCTATTTCGACTATTACCAGTCCAAGAACCGAGCAGGAGAGCCTCACGGCATTGGGGGATACCTGCCCCTCCAGAGTGTTTACGCATACGAGCCGATCCCCAAAGAGTTGGAGAAGGACTATCACAAGCACGTTCTCGGATGCCAATTCCAGCTCTGGACGGAGTACATTCGCGATCCCAAGCATCTGGAATACATGGCTTACCCAAGAGGGTGTGCCCTCGCCGAAGTCGGCTGGGTTCAGCCCGCCGCAAAGAACTACGACAACTTCCTGTCTCGCTTGAATACACACCTCAAGCGGCTCAACATTCTCGATGTCAACTTCCGCAAGCTGGATGGCCCCGAAACCGGCCTTGCCGCCCAATGGAAGTCGGGTGATGTGGGCCCTGATTGGTCGGTCAAGGAGTGGGAGATTGGTAGCGCCATCAAGGGTGCGGGAGGCTATGCGATCACCTTTTCGTACACCGGCGGTAGCCACCGTTTGGATATTGAGTGGATCGAAGTCGTCGTCGACGGCAATGTGCTGCAGCGTGTGGAACAGATCGGGCAGACTGGCGCGGCGGACAAGAACAACACCTACAAGGTTGGGCTTTCAGGCATCGCTCCGGGAGGAAAGGTGACCCTGAGGGCTCGAGTCAAAGCGGATGGGGGTTCTGATTCAAACGGAGACATCTTCGTATCCCCAATCAAACCAGCAGGAAAATAAACTCGTTGCGTTTTGCAACCATCTAAAGGCAGATCGTTGCAAAACGCAACGATCTGCCTTTAGATACCCACCGCAAGAACGGTGCGTCGGATCTCTTCTGCATCCAGCATCAGGTGCGGGCCATAGCTCACTCCATGAGCGAGTGTGGACGTGGCATCAAAAGCGACGAGCGTTGGACCGAGGTGAACGACCTTCACGCCTGAGGTCTGCACAATGTCCATCGCGTTCGTGGACCGAATGCCCCCCGCCGCAGTTACCTCAATCTTCCCTTGCGCGTGATCGACATACTCTTTGAGCTTTAGGGGATCTGCGGCCTTCGATCCACCGCCTGTGAGGACCCCAGAGAAACCGATCTCGATCAGCTGATCCAGCGCTACAAAAGGGTCGGGAGCAAGGTCAAATGCCCGGTGGCAGACAAACTTCGCGTTTGGAGCCAGGCTTCTCAGAATTCGCATCCGGCCTATATCCAGCCGTCCGTCTGGCAACAAAACGCCCACGGCAACTTCCCTAACCCCGTGGATAGCAAACATCTCCAAGTCCGCCGCCATGGTCGAAAACTCAGAATCGGAGTAACAGAAGCCCCCGGCACGGGCGCGGACCATGGTGACCACGGGAATCGGAACCGCCTCATGAACCTGCCGAAACGTGGCAAAAGACGGCGTCAGTCCACCATCAGAAATCGACGAAACGAGTTCGATCCTGGATGCGCCTGCGTCCACCGCTCTTTGCGCATCATCCAGGCTGGCGCATACCGCTTCGACGGAAATGGACATCTGCTTGAACATAGCCCATCTGGCAGAGTTCAAGCAACAAAAAAAGCCGCCTCCAGAATCTGGAGGCGGCTTTCTTAGGTCGTTTAGGCAGCCTGCCGATCCGCTGTCGAATTTTCTTCGACGCGGAGCTGTGCCCGACGCTCAACCTTGAAGCGCGATACAACTTCAGACAGTCTCTCTGCCGAGGCCGAGAGCCCTTCGCAGCACATGTTCAGCTGTTCTGCGGCGGTGAACTGTTCAGACACATTCTCGCTGACCGTGCCAGTGCTAATGCCCGTTCTCGACGATGCCTGACCAACGGTTTCAGCATAGTCACGGATCTGCTCTGCGCTGGCTGACAGCTCTTCTGCCGATGCGCTCGTCTCCTGCGCGATCGAAGCGATGCTCTCCATCTCTTCTCCGATGCGATCGACGTTCTTCAGAATCGCTGATGTTTCGCTGGCAGCGGTCTTGGCCTGAGCCGCGATCTTGTCGATCGAAGCAAGCACCTTGTTGACCGTCTCAAAAGCGACTACCGATGATTCAACGCCGTCTTCAACAGCCTTCTCTGCGCCTTCGATCACCTTGGCGACAACCGTTGTGCGCTCCTGAGTCTGCGAAATGATCGTCTGGATTTCGCTCGTCGCGGTCGCGCTGCTCTCAGCGAGCTTGCGAACCTCTTCGGCAACGACAGCGAAACCTCGACCGTGCTCGCCTGCTCGTGCAGCTTCGATGGCAGCGTTCAACGCTAGCAGATTGGTCTGTTCTGCAATACCCTTGATCGTCTCGACGATATCGCCGATCTGATACGACATCTGAGCCAGAGACTCAACCTCTTCCGACAAGCTCTGTGTGCTCGTCTGGATGCCTCGAATAGCTTCCTGTGCCGCAGTCAGCGACTTCCCACCGGCAGCGGCAAGCTCGCTGGCCTCAGAAGCCGATTCGTCGACTGCCTTGATTCCGCTCATCATGCGGTCAGCGCTTTCCACGACTTCCGTGACGCTTGCTGCGCCCTTCGAAGCGGCGTGTGCCGTGCTTTCCGCAGCGGCAGCCACTTGGCTGCTTGCCGAAACGACCTGCTCCGTCGTCTGAATCATGCCATCGACGGCTTCGCTCTGTGCCTTCACATCGCCGCTGACCTGCTCAGAAAGATTGGCCATCGTGTTGCAGCGTGACAAAGAATCAGTCGCAGCCATCGAAACTTCGTTAGAAACCTGTCCAACCTCTCCCGTGATGGAGATAGCATGGCTGAGCGCGGTGCACAGCGAATCCAGGCTGCCGTTCAGTTCCGCAGCCATCACGCCAATCTCATCCTTCGAGTCAACGTCAGCTTTCTGAGTCAGATCGCCGCTCGCCAGGGCGGCAACAACACGTCGGACTTCCATCACCGGCTTCGTTACACTTCGAACAGTGAAGAAGGCAATGATTCCCGCAAGGAAAAGCAGAACGATTTCGACTGTAAGACCGATCATCCACAGACTGTGGAGCTTTGCATCCGAATCGCTCTCGATCTTCTTTACGTGCTTTGCGGCCGAATCCAGAAGATCGGTCACCGCTGCTTCGCGGCGCTCACGGATCTTTCGGCCTTCCTGCATATAGAAAGCAAGAGCTTCCTTGGTGCGGCCCTTTTCAACGAGCTCGATAGTCTTGTTCTCAGCAGGATTGGCGTAGAGCTCATCAATCTCCGACGCAGCGTCCAGCTTCTTCAGAAGCTCCTTGTTGCCCTTCAGCTTGAGAAGGTTCTCACGCGCTTCGTCAAAAGACTCGCCAGCATGCTCGTCCGCTTCCAGCTTCGCTTTCTTTGCATTAGGCGAACGAGTCAGCATGAACTCGTAGGTTTGCCCCGTCATGACCTCAAAGTAGTACGAGGCCTTGCGCGATGCCGCACGAACTGACGTTCCGTACGCGGCTTGCTCTCGTGCTTCCGAGACCGCTTTAAGCATCGACGTCTGGACAAAGATAAAGGTACAGAATCCAATGGCGACTACTAGCCCAAATCCAATCCCCAACTTCCATTTAATCGCTAAATTCTTCATGATCTACCAGCCTCCCCCCGCATTAGCCTCCCCCAAGAAATGCAATGGCATCGGAACAACGGTATTTTTATTGGCAGACTGCTCTTCATCCCCCATGAAGTCATGTACACCACGCGGCTTTTTTGCCTGCGTTTTAGTAAAGATTCGCTGCCCGCTGAGTCAATCGACCCTGACAGTCGACTGTCGCGCATAAAAAAGCAGACGGCATAGTGCCGTCTGCTCTTTGGATGAGACGTTGGTCTACCTGGGCTTAAGATAAACGCCGCGCAGGTTCATCACGCCCAGCCCAGGCTTGCTGAGGGGCTTAACGACCACCTTGATCTTTCCGGGCAGGACAATCGCCACCTTGCCAAGATCAACCCTGACGAAGTCCGCCCATCCCTTGGTGGCTTTGACCTTTGAGCGCAGGTTCTGGCCTGCGATTTGGACTTCGTATTCCGCGCCCTCACTGCCGGGTTCACAGGCCAGCTCGACGAAGACGTTGTACTCGCCCCGGCTCTTCACCTCGAACTCCCACTCCACCGTGTCCTTGACGTTGGTCCAATAGCCGATCGCACGCTTGTCTGCCTCATAGCCAGCGTTCGAGCCCTTGATCGTGGCATCAACAGCGTTGAGGCTGATCGAGCCATCCTTGGCGGGGCGAATAGCGACGGGCTCAACCTTCGCCTTGCCTTCGATATTCATGACCAAGACCACCGGCATCCCATCGTTGACGCCGCCGCTTGTCGGCACGCTCACGAACACGCTGTCATCTTCTTTGCGCCATTTGAGGGCAAGCTTGTTATTCAGCGGATGCACAGTCGTGATCTTCGCTGAGAAGCCCGGAAGCTCAATCTCCTTGGCTGCACGGTCAAAGACGTGCAGGTACAGCTTCCCGGGCTTAGCCGTTACACGTCCCCATGCTAACGCCTTCGGGAACGGTCCAGCCTGTGAGCCATAGACCGACTCGCCGTTCAGCTTGAGCCATTTGCCGACTGCGGCAAGCCGATCTACGGAAGCATCGGGAATCTCGCCGAGCGACGTCGGACCGACATTCAGCAGATAGTTGCCGCCCTTGGAAGCGCAGTCGATAAGGTTCTGCACCAGAGTTTGGGCTGACTTCCAGTTGTGGTCGTTCTTGTGGAATCCCCACGAACCGTTCATGGTCATGCACGATTCCCAATCCACACCCGGCATACCGTTGGCGGGGATCTCTTGCTCGGGCGTGCCGTAGTCGCCCATCGCTTCATCGCTTGCGCTCATGCCCGCCATGCCTGAGCGGTGAACGTCCACACGATTGTTGATGATGATGTTAGGCTGGAGGCTGCGCACGTAGTGGTAGAGGTCCACTCCGCGCTCGTGCGTCCACGCCTGTGGCTCCCATTCTCCGTCGAACCAAAGGATGCCGATCTTGCCGTAATTGGTCAGAAGCTCCTTGAGCTGATTCTTCATGAACTGCGTGTAGCGGTCCATGTTCGTGGGGATTTCTGGACGCTGGTCCCACGGTCGGCGCAAGGCATAGTCCGGGTGATGCCAGTCCATGATGCTGTGATAGAAGCAGAGCGTGATGCCTGCGTCCTCGCAAGCCTTCGCCAGCTCCTTCAGCGGGTCGCGCTTGAACGGGGTGTTCATGATGTCCCAATCCGTGTACTTGGAGTCGAACATCGCAAAGCCGTCGTGGTGCTTGCTGGTGATGACGATGTACTTCATCCCCGCGTCCTTGGCGATCTGCACCCATTTCTTCGCGTCGAACTTGTAAGGGTTGAACTGCGGCTGGAGCGGATCGTAATCCTTAACCGGAATCTTGGCCGTGTTCATCAGCCATTCCGATGCGCCCGCGTAGTTTCGACCGTTCCACTCTCCAGCGGGAATGCTGTAAAGCCCCCAGTGGATGAACATGCCGAAACGGGCGACCCGCCACCACTCCATCCGCTTGTCCTTCTGCTCTTTGGTCTCTTTTTGAGCTGCGTACTTGGCGTTGGGCGTGGCGTAGACAGCAATCTCGGAGATCGCGACTTTGCCGCGAGAATCGGTCACTTCAAGAATAAGCCATTCCGCCTTTGTAGCAGGTACTCGAATGATTCTCTTGGCACCGATCGTTGTCCCCTCGTAGAGAGTTTCGTGCTTGCGATCTGTGCTGGCTATAAGCTTGAACTTCTTCACCCGTTGGCCAAACTGGATCGGTTCTGAGATTACAACGCGATCAAAGACGGCATCCTTCGGAAGCCCGACCTGAAGATAAGTCCAAGCCTTCTCATCAGGTTCGACAAAAAAAGTCTCTGGCTTGCCATCGGTAACCTTCGTTGCCTGGTCATTCGCCGCATCGGCAGCCTTGTTGCGTACGTCCGACTGAATAACCCGGTAGGCACGAGCTCCCTTCGCCAGATTCTTCGAGTACGTTTCATCGCGCAGCTTCTTAAACTCCATCAGCGCACGGATGTCGTTTTCATGGATCAGGCCCCGACGATCGGGAGGGACGTTGAGCAGAAACGAAGCGTTGTGACCGACCGACCGCTCATAAAGGTCCATCAGCTGTGCAGCAGTCTTCACCTGCCCGTCCTGAGAGGCGTGGTAGAACCAGCCTGGTCGGATGGAAACGTCGCACTCTGCTGGCACCCACTGGTCGCCATTTTGAAGTCCAGTACCCAGAATCTTCTGGTCTGCAACCCCAGGCAGGAACTTGCCCGACTGGATCATCGCCCAGCAAGTTTCTGGCGCATAGCCTGACTCATTGCCGACCCACCGAATGTCCGGACCGCCGTCGCTAAAGATCACGGCTTCCGGCGCGTACTTGCGCACCGTCTCGTTAAACAGCTTCCAATCGTAAACCTGTTTCTTGCCGTTCGGGCCTTCCCCGTTCGCCCCGTCAAACCACACTTCGTAGATCGGGCCGTACTTGGTGAGGACTTCCTTCAGCATGTCCGCGAAGACTTGGTTGTATTCGGGCGTGCCGTACTTTGGATGGTTGCGATCCCACGGCGACAGGTACACACCCATCTTCAGGCCGTACTCGTTGCATGCCTTGCGAAGCTCCATCAGCACGTCGCCTTTACCGTCGCGCCACTTGCTTTGCGCGACCGTGTGCGTGGAGTAAGCCGAAGGCCAAAGACAGAAGCCGTCGTGGTGCTTTGCCGTGATGATGACCTGCTTCATCCCGGCTTCTTTGAATGTGCGCACCCATTGGCGGCAATCCAGATTGGTCGGGTTGAAGACCTCCGGTTTTTCCGTGCCGTGTCCCCACTCCTGATCCGTAAAGGTGTTCGGACCGAAGTGGACGAAGGCGTAATACTCCAGCTTATGCCAAGCAAGCTGTCGAGGGCTCGGCACGGGCTGGATCGGTTTGAGTTCAGTTTGTGCGGACATGGTCATCGCGGCGAGCAAAACGAGGCCGGAAAGCATGACTTGATGATAGCGCGGAAAGAGCCGGTGAGTGTCCCACTTATGCGTGTGTTTATTGAGGGGGACTAACGCTAGCTCATTCTGAATGCTTCTTCGATAACCTTCCCCTCCCACTGCGGAGCTTTTTCCAGCCCGAGCAGATGTGCCAGGGTGACACAGGTGTCGAAGATGCGCACAGGCGTTTCCAGCGCGTGTCCTTGCTTCGTTGCGGGACCAGAGAGAATCCAGGGGATGGTCATATCTTCATCCATCTCTGTCCCGTGTGAACGATCATGCCCGCCGTGGTCGCTTTGGACAAGCACATTCGGCTCCTTGCGTTGCTCCTTCAGCGCGTCCAGAATACGACCGACGCAGACATCCGCGTCCGAAATCGCCTGGATGTATTCCTTGCTCATCCACCCGTGATCGTGCCCGCATTGATCGGTCCACCCAAGATAGACCATCGCAAAATCGAGGTCGTGCTCTCGCATATGAGCGATGGCGGCATCTGTGACCTTGCGATCCCCGTCTGCGGAGTCTGAGTCCCTCACATAGTAGGAGAACAGCACACTTTCGGGATCGTGAAGATCGCGCAGATGTCCCCAGTTATAGAAGAAGGCGCATCTCTTTCCGTGATGGCGAGCCACATCGAACAGGCTGGGAACGGGCCTTGCCAGCGGCTGAAAAATGTTGGTGGTGATGCCGTGGCGGGGGACATCGACGCCTCTGAGCATCGAGGTGTGGCAAGGCAGCGTGACGCTGGGCATGACCGTCCGCGCCGACATCGTTGAGGCTCCGCTTGCGATGAGGCGGTCTATGTTCGGCGTATGGGCTTGCTGAAGACCATCCGGGCGCATGCCGTCGATGCTGAAAAGAAGCGCAGTCATGGTGTGAGGATAGCTGAAAGCGATCGCGGATAGGCGTCAGGCTAGCGCCTCACTTCAACTCATCCAGCCGAAACCGCACACTGACGATGTACGGCTCCTTGCCCTTCTCCCAATGCCCATAAGTGGTGGCGACGAACGTTCCCTCTGGCAAGAGCTCCAGGCCCGGATAGCCGCAATCCCATGAATCTTGATTGTCAATAAGCCGCACCCGAAATTGACCAGGCCGCCCTTTGACGATATCCTCGTAAGTCCCCACCCAAGCCACAAAGTCGCCTTTCCAGGGTCCCTCCGCCATGTCGCGGAAGACGCAGACCAAACGTCCATCTTTGTCATAGCGTAGGGTGTGCCGATCTCCGGTCAACGCCGCATTCATCTCAATCGGCGGTCCCCACGTCTTCCCTTCATCGCGGCTGATCATAAGGTGGCTGTTCTTCTTGCGTCGATTTTCTCGGAGCAACAATGCAAGCTGCGACCCTCCCGGGGAACGCACAACTCCCGGCTCGCAAAGGTGGACATCGCTGCCCGTCCAAATCGCGTCGGGGAATGACCAGGTGAGGCCACCGTCGTTTGAACGGGTTTGGTAGAGCGTGAAGGCGGGCTTCACTTTGCCACCCTGTCTAAAGAACCTTCCGTCGTCGTGAAACCAGGCCAGATAATCGCCGTTGCTCACCCTTTCGACCGATCCCATCACCACGATCCCGCCCCAATCGCCAGCCTGTTTGAGCGGGCTCCACGACTTGCCGTCATCTTCCGAAACAGCAAGGCGGGCCGGATACAGACCGGACCATACGATCAGCCGCTTCTTGCCGGTCTTAGGGTCGATGACCCGATGGATCGTCGGCGTTTCCAGGCTGGTCGCCCAGTTCTCAGGCACCGGCAGCCGGTCGGACCAAGTCTTGCCTCCATCCGTGCTCTTCTTATAGATGATCGCGCCTTTTCCATGGCCTTTCGGATAGACGCAAAGAATCGTCTTCCCGTCCTCCAAGAGCAGGGTACTGACATGTCCAAGATACTGCCCCTCCTCACGATCAACGACGATCTGTCGCTTGGTATCGGCGGCAAGGTCGATGAGTTTTGGTGTGGAGGTTTGAGCCATGAGCAGTACGAACGACGACATCAGCATAAGTGAAGTGAGGCTAGCCATCAACGATAAAGCGAGGCTAAAGCGAAACCATTTGGGATGACCGATCACCGATCCCCAATCTCCCTTTATGGCCAAACTTTCTACCAGGGTTTCTTGAGTTCCCGCGAACCGGCACGAATTCAGCAGTATAATCCTCCCGTCGAGAATGCGGTTATGATCACTGTCGAAGAAGCCAGATCCATTGCCGAGCAGTTCGCCATTGAAGGCCCCATCGAGATTATCGACTTCGTGGGCAAAGGCAACATCAATCTCGATACGATGCTGGTCACCGCCGGACCCGACAAGCGCCACTATCTCCTTCAAAAGGTCAATGCAGAAGTTTTCCCGATGCCCGATCGCGTGATGGCGGGCATGGTCGCCTCCATCAGCCAGCAGATCGACGCTTTGGATAAGGGACGCGTTCCTTCTGCGACGGCTTGGAAGCCTGTGACGCTGGTTCCAACCTGGAATCAGGATCATTACATCTCGCTCGCACCCGCTAAGACTTGGCGGATGATGCAGTTCATCGAGGGCACCATCTCTTATAAGAGCCTGAGCGAAGTCCCCGAAGAGCGGCGGATGCACATCGCTCGCGAGGTTGGGCGCGGTTTGGCGATCTATTCCGACCTGACTTCCGAAGTGGATGCCGAGCAGATTCCCGTTTCGTTGCCCGGCTATCGCGATACCAAGATTTACTTCAAGCAGCTGCACTCGGCGTTGCGGGGCTATCGCTCGCTCGACGATACCGAGGCGATGATGCACCCTGATCCCGAAGTGCGCGCAGCGACAGAGCGGCACTTCCACTGCATTATTTCCGAAGAAGAGCGACTTGCCCGACGAGATGATCCTGAGCTGCAGCCGTTCATCGAGACAGCGTTGCGGTATGAATCGCTAGCCACTTCGCTTCAAGAGATGATGCTTAGCGGAGAAATCCGGCAGACGGCGATCCACGGCGATACCAAGATCGAAAACTTCCTGTTCGATCAAGACTCGCACGAGGTCGTTTCTCTGGTCGATCTCGATACGGTCATGCCGCTGACCTGGCTTGCCGACTGGGGCGATATGGTTCGTTCCCTGTGCAACGTTGCTGGCGAAAAGGAAACCGACATCTCCAAGATCGAAGTGGACCGAGATGTCTATGCGACCGTGATGGAAGGCTTCCTGAACGCGGCAACGACCATGCCGGACAATGAGATCGCCCTGATGCCGCGTGCCGTTCAAGTAATTTCTCTGGAGCTTGGCGTAAGATTTCTGTCCGACTACCTGCGCGGCGACACCTACTTCCAGCTCACTCCGAACGATCCTCGCGATCTTAATAAGACAAGGGCGATGGTGCAGATTCGACTTTTCGAAAAGCTGCTTGCCCACCAGCAAGAAGCTGACGGACTGTTAAAGCGGATACGCTGAGCCACGAACATTCTGCACACGGAACGAAGTCCAACCTTTGCCAGTAACTACGGGTATGGTAAGCCGTCAAGGCTTGGAGGACTCATCATGCTTTCAAATGTATTTGGATTTTGCCGTCGAGCAGCCCTTCCTTTGTTGCTTGTCGGCATTGCAGCCCATTCTGCCAACGCTCAAGAAGCCACGAAACTCCGTCCGGGAATGGCAGCTCCCGAACTCAAAGCAGCGAAGTGGGTCAAGGGTTCGAAGATCGACAAGCTTGAAAAGGGCAAGGTCTACGTCGTCGAATTTTGGGCGACCTGGTGCGGCCCCTGCAAAGTGAGCATCCCCCACCTCACCGAGCTTGCCAAGAAGTTCAAGGGCAAAGTCACCTTCATCGGCATGGATATCTGGGAAACCGATCCAGACGAGAAGGCCACGTTAGACAAAAACGGTGTGCCTGAGTTTTATGCTGAAGTCGATAAGTTTGTCAAAGAGATGGGCGACAAGATGGACTACAACGTCGCCATCGATACGACCGACGGTCATATGACCAAGAAGTGGATGGAAGCCGCTGGCGAAGATGGAATCCCTTCTGCCTTTGTCATCGACCAGGACGGCAAGATCGCTTGGATCGGTCACCCAATGGGTGGGCTTGATGACGTCGTGAGCAAGGTCGTCGCTAAGAAATGGGATACAGCGGCAGAAGCCAAGAAGCAGGAAGAAGCTGCCAAGAAAGAGGAGGCGTTGATTGCCGCCGTTCGTAAGGCTGCTGGATTTGCTAACGACAAAGATTTCAAGCAAGCCGTTGCCGTTCTTGAAGAGGTCTATCCTAAAGCAGACGCAGACGTGAAGGATGCCCTGACAGCGATGACCTTTGGATACATGTCCCAGTACGATGAGGCTGGAGCTTACGCTTTGGCTAAGGATCGGCTGAAAAAGAAGGAGCTCAGCAGCGTTCTCAGCATGAACCAGATGGCCTGGGAGATTCTCACCGAGTCACGCTTCAAGAACCCTGATATCGACTTGGCATGGGATCTTGCAGACAGAGCTGTGAAAGCAACCAAGTCGCAGGACGGCATGGTGATGGACACGCTAGCTCTCGCAACCTTTAAGAAGGGACAGGTGGACAAGGCCATCGAGCTTCAGACGAAAGCGATCGAACTGGTGAAGGCGCTGAAGCAGCCAGAACTCGCGAACACTCTGGAAGAGATGGAAGCGCGATTGGCGACCTTTAAGAAAGCGAAAGGGGGCTAATGTGATCGGTGATCGGTGATCGGTGATCGGTGATCGGTGATCGGTGATCGGTGATCG
>VFQR01000165.1_pt1 | contig 140892 bp, 135 predicted proteins | sample 3512321 | NCBI WGS metagenome assembly VFQR01 (sample SAMN10412374, study PRJNA504923) | tailings metagenome | isolation source: Relicate 3 Philex TSF1 revegetated site | place: Philippines: Tuba, Benguet | collected 2017-08-29 | reverse complement strand
TGAAGATCGCCGCCGTCAAGGCGCCGGGCTTCGGCGATCGCCGCAAGGCGATGCTGGAGGATATCGCCATCCTCACCGCCGGCCAGGTGATCTCGGAAGATCTCGGCATCAAGCTCGAGAACGTCACCCTCGACATGCTGGGCCGCGCGAAGAAGGTCCGCATCGACAAGGACAACACGACGGTCATCGACGGCACGGGCAAGAAGAAGGACATCGAAGCGCGCGTCGGGCAGATCAAGGCGCAGATCGAGGAAACCACCTCGGACTACGACCGCGAGAAGCTGCAAGAGCGTCTGGCGAAGCTCGCCGGCGGTGTGGCCGTCATCCGTGTGGGCGGTGCGACCGAGATCGAGGTCAAGGAACGCAAGGATCGCGTCGACGACGCGATGCACGCGACCAAGGCCGCGGTCGAGGAAGGCATCCTGCCCGGCGGCGGCATGGGCTTGCTCTACGCGATCCGCGCGCTCGACGGCCTGAAGGGCGCCAATAGCGACCAGCAGGTCGGCATCGAGATCGTGCGCAAAGCGCTGCAAGCGCCGACGCGCCAGATCGCCGAAAACGCCGGTGCGGACGGCGCTTTGATCGTCGGCAAGCTGCTGGAAGGCAAGTCGGCCACCCAAGGCTTCAACGCCCAGACGGGCGAATATGTCGACATGATCAAGGAAGGGATCATCGACCCGACCAAGGTCGTGCGTCTCGCCCTGCAAGACGCGTCGTCGGTCGCGGGTCTGCTGATCACGACCGAAGCAATGATCGCCGAAGCGCCGAAGCCCGAAAAGGCCCCGGCGATGCCGGCGGGCGGCATGGGCGACTACTAAGCCCAACCGCGCAACCCAAACGCTATGGCATGCGGAACCCCCGGGGGCGACCCCGGGGGTTTTTCGTTGCGGGCGGCGCGGCGGCGAAATAGGGTCCGCCGCCATGCAACCCGTTTTCGACGTCGTCCTGCCGGTCTTCGGCATCATCTTCGCCGGCTATATGTCCGGCCGCGTGCGCCTGTTGGGTGCCGACTCGTCCGAAGCGCTGAACAAATTCTGCTACTGGTTCGCGCTGCCGCCCGTGCTGTTCATGGGCCCGGCCCGCGTGCCCTTGGCGCAGGTTTTCGACCTGCCTTATATCGGCACTTTCGTCGGCGGCTTCGCGATCTCGTGGCTCGTCGGCCTCGCCGGGTTGATGATCTTCTTCCGTGCGGGCACGGCGCAAACTGCGTTGGCCTTGCTCGCCGCGACCTTCGCCAATGTCGGCTATATGGGCATTCCGCTGTTCCTGGCGGCGTTCGGCCCGGCGAATTCGCTGCCCGCGATTCTCGGCACGTCGATCTATTCGCTCACCCTCGTCGCGGCGACGGTGGTGCTGGTCGAAAGCGGTTTGGCGGGGCAGGGCGGGGCGCGCCATGCGCTGGTCAACGTCGCCAAAGGTCTCGCCAAAAGCCCGCTGGTTGTCTCGCCTTTGCTGGGCCTCGCCTGGAATTTGACCGGCGTGCCGCTGCCCAAGCCCGTCGTGAATTTCGGCGAATTGCTGGGGGCGGCCGCAGGTCCCTGCGCGCTGTTCGCGATCGGGCTGTTCCTGTCGGGGCGTTCGCTCGGCACGCTGGCGGGCGGGCGCAAATCGGCCGAAGTCGGCTGGCTCGTTTTCGTGAAGCTGATCGTGCAGCCGCTGGTCACGTGGTGGCTCGCCGGCTTGTTCGGCCTCGACCCGTTCCTGACGGCCGCCGCCGTGATCCTCGCCTCGCTGCCGAGTGCTGCGCTTTGCTTCGTGCTGGCGCAGCAATACAAGCTTTATGTCGAGCGCGCCTCGGCCGCGATCCTCGTCTCGACCGTGCTATCGGTCGTGACGATCTCGTTCCTTATGATTCGCTTCGGCTCGGTGAAGCTGCCGCATTGAAGAAGCCGCGCGTCGCGGCGATGGCGTCGGCGAGCCCCACGCGCTCCACCGTCGTGCCCGGCGGGAAAGCGCCCGCCAGCCGCGACGGGAAGCGCCCATCGAGCAGCACGAACACGCCCGAATCGTCGGCCTTGCGCACGAGCCGCCCGAACGCCTGACGCAAACGCAGGCGCACGATGCGGTCGTCATAGGCGCTTTTGCCGAAAGCGGCGCGCCGCGCCTTGTGCAGAATATCCGGGCGCGGCCAGGGCACGCGGTCGAACACGATCAAGCGCAATGCGCGGCCAGGCACGTCCACGCCGTCGCGCACGGCATCGGTGCCCAGCAGACACGAATCTTCTTCGGCGCGGAAAATATCGACCAAAGTCGACACGTCCAAACGATCGACATGCTGGGCGTAAAGCGGCAAGCCCGCCGCTTCGATCGCCTTGCCGATACGGCTATGCACGGCCTTCAACCGGCCGATGGCGGTGAACAGGCCCAGCGCCCCGCCGCCCGACGCCAGGAAAAGCTCCCGATACGCGGCGGCGACGCGATCGGGTTCGTCGCGGCCCAGATCGTTGACGACCAGCACGCGCGTGCGCGAAGCGTAATCGAAAGGCGAGGGCATTTGCGCGCGCACGTAATCGGGCATGTGGCGCGCGCCCGTGCGCTCGGCCGCCGCCGCCCAATCCTTGTCGACGTCGCCGGTCGCGTCGGTCAGCGTCGCCGAGGTGATCAACGCGCCATGGGCGGGGCGCAGCACCGTCGCGGCGAAGGGCACGGTCGGATCGATCCAGCGCCGATTGAGGCCGACATCCGTATCGCGCCCGTCGATACGGTCGAGCGAGATCCAATCGACGAATTCGGGCGGCGTTTCGCTCGACAGCGATTTCAGCATCGCGCGCCAGCCGGCCAGCTCGTTGTTGGCGCGGCGCGCCAAGCCGCGCGCCACCGCTTCGATGCGCGCGCGCGTAGCGGTGTCGAGCTCCACCGCTTCGTCGTCGAGTTTCTCGGCCAAGCGCTTAGCGAGTGCGATCAACGGTTCGGCGATGCGCGCGAGCGACGCGTCGAGCTTGTCCGCCGCTTCGATCAGACCGGGGATTGGCGGACGGGGGTCTGTCTCAAGAGAATACCCGTCGTCCTCGCCTTCCGAGCGCGCGATGGTTTGTTTGCGCAACAAAGCGAGAAACGCTTCGGTCGTGCCGATCGTTTCGCCCGACAAGCGCGCGAGCCAGCCTTCGCCGGGCAGGCTGCGCGCGGCGGCGATCGCGTGTTCGATCATCGCTTCGGCGCGTTCGTCGCCCGCGACCAGATCGTTGGCGCGCGCTTTCAATCCGCGCGCGCGTTGACGCCCGCCTTCGGCACCCACGATCCAGCGGCGAAGTTCGCTCGTCTCCAAACCCGACAGCGCGGAACCGAACGCGGAGTCCGCCGCTTCGAACACGTGATGACCTTCGTCGAACACGTAGCGCAACGGCTGGCGCGCATCGGTCGCCCCCGCCGTTTGATCGGCGGTCGCGGCCCCGAGTGCAGCTTGGATCATCACCAGCGCATGATTGGCGATGACGATCTCCGCGCGGCGCGCGCGGCGCACGCTCTTTTCGATCGGGCAGCGCGAATAATGCGCGCAGGCGGCGTAAACGCATTCGCCGCGCCGGTCGGCAAGCCCGCGCGTTCGCACCTTGCCGACCAGATCGGGCAGCCACGCCGGAAAGTCGCCGCCGACCATGTCGCCGTCGCGGCTCGCCGCCGCCCAGCGCGCCATCAACCCGAGGGGCACGGCGTCCGACGGGCGCGTGATCACGCCGCGCACCGCTTCTTCCATGTTCAGCAGGCACAGATAATTCTCGCGGCCCTTGCGCAGCACGACCTTGTTGCGCTTCTCCGCCGGTTCCTCGAACAGCCGATCGAGCTCGCGGTCGATCTGGTGCTGGAGATTCTTGGTGTAGGTTGAAACCCACACCGCGCCATTGTTCTTCTCGGCCCACAAAGTCGCGGGCGCGAGATAGCCGAGCGTCTTGCCCACACCCGTACCCGCCTCGGCAACGACAAGGCGCGTATGCTCGGGATCGTCTTTGGGCAGGAACGCCGCAGAGGCGGCCGACGCGTAATCGGCTTGCTCGGGCCGCGCTTCGCTGCCGTCGCCCAGCATATCGGCCAAGCGGCGGCGCGCTTCGCCGGGATCGACCGCGTCGTTGCCGGGGGCCGATTCGGGCGCTTGCTCTTCCCATTCGTCGAGCCGGCGCCAGACTTCCAGGCCTTGCAGCGAGCGATCCTTCTCGAACGCGGTCGGATCGTCGCCCAACGCCGCGAGGACCGACAGCGCCCAGCGCCAGCCGCCGCGCGCCATCGCGCGTGCGACCGCCAGGATGTCGGGGTTGCGCGCGGTCAACGGTTCGGCGAGTTCGGCGAGCAAGGCGGCGACCGCTTCGCGCACGGCCTGCGCTTCGGCGGCCAAGGCATGCGGCACCGTGATCCCCATCGCCTGCGCCAAGCCGCGCGGTGTCGGCACGCAAAATTTCGCGGGGCGCACGAAGGCGTAGAGTTCCAGCGCGTCGATGGAAGCGATCCGGTCGAGGCCCAGGCGTTTGCTTTGGGCCGGCGCGTGGACCAGCAGCGGCGCCTCGGCCAAGGCGCGCGACGCGGCTTCGCGTAGACCGATCTCCTCGATCTCGCCATCGGCGGTCAGCCAAGCGGCGCGTGCCACGCCGGCCACCAGGATCGGGGCGTCGGGCAGCCGTACCGCACCGCTGGCGCGGCGGTTGAAAGCGACGATCGAGGGCGGCGAATCGGGCATTTCCGGCACTATAGGCGTTCGGCGGCGTTGACGCACCGCGTGCCAACACCTAGTTTCGCGACCCCATGACCGAAACCACCCAAATGCCGATTTCCCGCGAGGATGCGCTCAAAGGGCGCGCCTGGCCTTTCGAAGAAGCGCGCAAGCTGATCGCCCGTCTGGGCGGCAAAGCGCCGGAAAAAGGCTATGTGCTGTTCGAAACGGGCTATGGCCCGTCGGGCTTGCCGCATATCGGCACGTTCGGCGAGGTCGCGCGCACCACGATGGTGCGCAAAGCGTTCGAATTGATGACCGGGTTGCCGACGCGCCTATTCGCGTTCTCGGACGACATGGACGGTCTGCGCAAAGTGCCGGACAACATCCCGAACCCGGATCTGCTCCGTCCGCATCTGGGCAAGCCGCTGACCCAAGTGCCGGACCCGTTCGGCACGCATCCGTCCTTCGGTCAGCACAACAACGCGAAGCTGCGCTCGTTCCTCGACTCGTTCGGCTTCGAATACGAATTCGTCTCGGCGACCGATCGCTACAAGGCGGGCGCCTTCGACGAAACACTGCTGAAGGTTTTGCGCGCCTATGACGAGATCATGGCGATCATGCTGCCCACTTTGGGCGAGGAACGCCGCGCGACCTATTCGCCCTTCCTGCCGGTGTCGCCGAAATCCGGCCGCGTGCTGCAAACGCCGATCCTGGAGCGCAAGGCGTCGAGCGTCGTCTTCCGCGACGAGGACGGCGAGTTGGTCGAAGCGCCGGTCACCGGCGGGGCTTGCAAGCTGCAATGGAAGGTCGACTGGGCGATGCGCTGGGCCGCACTCGGCGTCGACTACGAAATGTCGGGCAAGGATCTGATCGATTCGGTCAAGCAATCCTCCAAGATCGTGCGCGCCATCGGCGGCAAGCCGCCGGAAGGTTTCAACTACGAACTCTTCCTCGACGAAAACGGCGAGAAGATCTCGAAGTCGCGCGGCAACGGCCTGACGATCGAGGAATGGCTGACCTACGGTCCGCCGGAAAGCCTGTCGCTGTTCATGTTCCAGCAGCCCAAGGCCGCCAAGCGCCTGCATTTCGACGTGATCCCGCGCCACGTGGACGATTACCTGTCCTTCGTCGAGCGCTATCCGGCGCAGAACATGCAGCAGCGTTTGGACAATCCGGTCTTCCATATCCATGGCGGCAATCCGCCCGCTCCGGAAACCAACGCGCTGCCGTTCAACATTCTGCTAAACCTCGCCTCGGTCGCGAATACCGAGGACAAGTCGGTGCTGTGGGGCTTCATCTCGCGCTACGCGCCGCAAGCCAATCCGCAAGCGAACCCGATGCTCGACCGTCTGGTCGGTCACGCGATCGCGTATTTCCGCGACAAGGTGAAGCCCACGCGCGTTTATCGTGCACCCACGGACGCGGAGAAGAAGGCGCTCGCCGATCTCGACGCGATGCTCGCGGGCTTGCCCGCCGGCGCGGATGCGACGGCGATCCAGAACCACATCTACGAAATCGGCAAGCGGCCGGATTTCGCGGATCTCAAAGCGTGGTTCCAGTGCCTCTACGAAACGCTGTTGGGATCGAGCCAAGGCCCGCGCATGGGTTCGTTCGTGGCGCTTTATGGCGTGCCCGAAACGCGCGCGCTGATCGCCAAGGCGCTGTCGGGCGAACTCTCCCGCTAACTACTGGCTCGCCCAGACGATGCGATGGATGAAGGCGACACCGCCGGCATCCATCGTTTCGATCGTATTGTCGCCGACCAACGGCAACACTTCCACATGGCGCGGCAAGCGGCGCACGAATTCGCGCGCGACCAAGCGGCCGACGATGCTGCGCAGGATCACCCGGTCGCCGCGCCGTGCGGGCGCGTGCGGGCTGACGATCAGCACATTGCCGTCCCGATATAAGGGCTCCAACGAATCCCCGTTGACGATCAACGCGTAGGCGTCGTCGTCGAACAGATCGGGGAAGGCGAGTTCGTCCCACGCCGCCCCCGTGGGTTTGCCCGCGTTATCGAACGCGTCGCGCAATTGCGCGTCGGAAATCGACAGCGACGGCAGTTTTTTGCGCGCCCCGATTCCGCCCGCCGACGGCACGACGCCGGCTTGCGCCAGAAAATCCAACGGGTTGGTCCCCGTGGTGTCGAAGATTCGCGCCAAGGATTCGAGCGAGGGGAAGCGCAAACGCCCGTCCGGGCCGATGCGCTTGGAGCGATTGAACGCGCTGGGGTCGAGGCCCGCGCGCTTCGCGAGCCCCGACAGCGTGAAATTATGATCGCGCGCGACCTTGTCGATCGCCGACCAGATATCCGCATGACGCAACATGATTGTGAAATCTTCGCATGGCGGCCCCGCGAAGGCGACGGGAAAATAATCCTATCTCGGAAAAAATAGGAAAATATTCCTATTTAAAAATCCGTTGAGACGCGGCGCGGCGAATCGTTATTCCTGGGGCATCGAATTGATCCGCAACCCCCAGGAAACCGCGTCATGGGCCTCGCCTTCGCCGACCAACCGACCGCCGAATTCGCCCTGATCCGCCCCGGATCGGAAGCGCTGGTCGTGTTCCGCGACCAGACCGAGATCGCATGGCTGCGCTGGCTGAAACGCGGCTTCCGCCATTGCGCGGTGGTGGTGCGGATCGGCGGCGAGTGGGTGATGATCGATTCGCTGTCGCATTCGATTTGTGTCGGTAAATTCGGCGCCGAACCGATGTCGCGTCTCGCCTGGCGCTATCGCAAGGCGGGCCACATCGTGATCGAAACCATGGTCGGCGAAGGCAAGGCGCGCATCGCACCGCCGCTGCCGTTCACATGCGTCGAGGCGGTCAAGCGCGTGCTGGGTATCCAAAGCTGGTTCGTGCTCACGCCCCATCAACTCTACCGCCATCTGCGCGCCGCCAAACGCCTTCGCCGGCCCGAAATCGGCGGCGAAACCCGCCCCGTCGCCGTCGAAGCGGCGTGAGAACAAACATCGATCATATTCGTAACCGCCGCACGAAAAGGAAATCAGGAGATCGCCATGGGTTCCGAGTTTTCTTCCGCCCCGTCCGCACCCCCGCCGCTGCCGCCCCCGCCGCCTTCGCCCGACCCGGAGGTCGAGCGCCGCGAAGCGCGCATCAAGGCGATGCTGCGCCGCCGGCGCGGCCGCCAGGGCCTGCTCGCGACGGGCGAACGCGGCGTGCTGACCGCGTCGGTCCTGCCCGATCAGACGCAGACGAAGCTGGGGGCGTGACCGCCATGGATGCCGCCCCCGATCAGGCCCAAGAGATTCTGCGCCGCTATCGCCGCGCCAAGCAGGCGCGGGGCCCGTGGGAATCGATTTGGCAGGATTGCTACGATTTCGCCTTGCCGCAGCGTTCGGCACTGACGTCGTCCGTCGCCCCCGATCGTCGCGCCGATCGCTTGTTCGACGGTACGGCGCCCGACGCGGCCGACCAGCTCGCCGCGTCGTTGATGTCGCAGCTTGTGCCGCCTTGGACGCGCTGGTTCGGTTTGCAGCCGGGCAGCGACGTGCCCGAAGAAGTGCACGCCCAAGTCGGCGAGGTGCTGGAGAAGACCGCCGCGATTCTGCAAACGCATTTCGACCGCTCGAATTTCGCGGTCGAGGCGCATCAATGCTTCCTCGATCTGATCGTCGCGGGCACCGCGGCGCTGCAGTTCGAAGAAGCCACACCGGGCGCCGACAGCGCCTTCCGTTTCACCGCTGTACCCCTGGCGCAGATCAGCGTGGAGGAGGGCGGCGACGGCTTGCCCGACACGGTGTTCCGCACCAGCGAGGTGACGGCCACGCGCTTGCGCGCCCGCTTCCCGCGCGCCGAATTGCCCGAAAGCATTCTGCGCGAGGCGGAAGAGCATACGAGCGAAGGTGTGGAGAAGCGCCACACGCTGGTCGAAGCGGCATTGCCCGAAGCGTCGGGCGTGCGCTACGCGGCCGTGCTCGAAACCGGGGCGGGTGCGCAAACGCCCACGCTGCTCGCCGAAGGCCGCTTCGCGCAATCCCCGTTCCTCGTTTTCCGCTGGCTGAAGGCGCCGGGCGAATTCTATGGCCGGTCGCCGGTGATGAAGGCGCTGCCCGACATCAAGACCGCGAACAAGGTCGTCGAGCTTGTGCTCAAAAACGCCTCAATCGCGGTCACGGGTATTTGGCAGGCCGACGACGACGGCGTGCTCAACCCCGCCAATATCAAGCTTCAGCCCGGGACGATCATCCCCAAGGCCGTGGGCTCGGCGGGCCTGACGCCGCTGGAAGCGCCGGGCCGCTTCGACGTGTCGAATCTCGTGCTCTCCGATCTGCGCGCACGCATCCGCCACGCGCTGCTCGCCGACAAGCTCGGCGCCATCGAAGGGCCGAAGATGACGGCGACGGAAGTGCTCGAACGCTCGGCCGAAATGGCGCGCGTTCTCGGCGCCACCTATGGCCGCTTGCAGTCGGAACTGCTCACGCCGCTCGTCGCGCGCTCGATCGGCATTCTGCGCCGGCGTGGTGAGGTGCCGCCGATCGTCATCGACGGTCGCGTGGTGGAGCTTCGCTACAAATCGCCGCTCGCGCGCGTACAGGCCGAAAGCGACGTGCGCAACGCGCTGCTGTGGATCCAGCAAACCGCGATGCTCGGCCCCGAAGGCCAGGCGACGGTCGATAGTGCCGCCGCCGCGCGCTGGATCGCGCGCGCGATGAACGTGCCCGCCGATCTGGTGAGGCCCGTTCAGGCCTTGCCCGACCCCGCGATGCTTGCCGCCGCGTTGGGGCTCGGGCCCCAAGCCGCGCCCGCCCCCATTCCGCAACTCCCGAACTGATCCCCGAAAGGAAACGCCATGACCACCGAAACCGCTGCGCCCGCCACGCCCGCTCCCGAGCCCGTCTCGCTTCTGCCGACTCCCGCTCCCGCCGGCGGCCGTCCGGAATCGTTGCCAGAGAAATTCTGGGACAACGACAAGGGCGCCATCCGCACCGACGATCTCGCCAAGGCCTATACCGAGCTCGAGCGGCGCATGTCGGGTTCCGTGCCCGGTCCCGGCAGCGCGGAGTGGGATTCCACTTTGCGCCGCGCGCTGGAGATTCCCGAAACGCCGGACGGCTACAAGATCGAGATGAAGGACGATCTGTTGTCGGTCGACCCGGCGGTCAATGCGCGCTTGCATCAGGCGGGTTTCTCGCCGCGCCAGGCGCAGCTCGTCTACGACCTCGCGGTCGAGCGCATTGTGCCGCTCGCGGCCCAACTCGCCGCCGATGCGCGCCATGAGCAGACGATGGAACGCCTGACCGAGGAATTCGGCGGCGCCGAAAAATGGAACGCGCTCTCGGGCCAGATCGCCGCGTGGGGCCAGCGCAATCTCTCGCCGGTCGTGTACGCGGCACTCGCCGCGTCGCCTGACGGGATCCGCGCCATGCGCCGCTTGATGGAGTCGGGCGAGCCGCCTTTGGGCGCGTCCGGCGGATCGCCCACACCGGCCAGCGAAGGCGATCTGCGCGAGATGATGAAGGACAAGCGCTATTGGCGCGATCGCGATCCCGCCTTCATCCGCGCGGTCACCGAGGGCTATCGCCGCCTTTACGACGGCAAGGCCTGACGACATTCGGCGACGCCGCCCGCCCGTGATGCCCGCTTGCGACGCGGGATGAACGGATAACGGATCGGCATCCGAAGAGCGCGCCGGGACAACCGTCGCACCCGGAAAGGCGCAAATGCCGGTCGCACGGCCAAGCCTTTCCGGGACGGACGGCCCCGGCGCCGAACCCAAACCCGCCGGCCGCTTTGCGGCGTCCGGTCAACCTCTACGCCAGGAGACCATCTAAAGATGCCGAATATCGATAATTCCTTCGTGAAAAACTACGAAGGCGAAGTCCACACCGCCTATCAGCGGCTGGGCTCCAAGCTGCGCAATACCGTGCGGTCGAAGAAGCAGATCGAAGGCGCTTCGACCGTGTTCCAGAAGATGGGCAAGGGGGCCGCGTCCACCAAGGCGCGTCACGCCCAGGTCCCGGTGATGAATGTCGACCATTCCACGGTCGAAGTGTTCCTCAAGGACTACTACGCCGGCGAATGGCTCGACGCGCTCGACGAGATCAAGGTCGGCAGCGACGAACGCCAGGCGGTGATCAATTCGGGCGCCTACGCGCTGGGCCGCAAGACCGACGAGCTGATCATCGAAGCGCTGGGCGTGTCGACCAACTACGCTGGCGACAACTCCTCGGGCCTCACCAAGGCCAAGGTGCTGACCGCCTTCGAAATGCTGGGCGCGGTCGATGTGCCCAACGACGGCGAGCGCTACGCCGTGGTCGGCTGGGGCCAGTGGAGCGACCTGCTCGATATCGAGGAGTTCGCCAACGCCGATTACGTCGGGTCGGAAGATCTGCCGTGGAACGGCACGCAAGCCAAGCGCTGGCTCGGCACGCTGTGGATGCCGCATTCGGGCCTGACCAAAACGGCCGGCGTGCGCTTCTGCCACTGGTACCACAAATCGGCGATCGGCCACGCGTCCGGCAAGGACGTGACGACCGACATCACCTGGCACGGCGACCGCGCCAGCTTCTTCATCTCGAACATGATGAGCCAGGGTGCCGGCATCATCGACGCCGAAGGCGTCGTCACCCTGCGTTGCGCCGAGTAACGGAAAGGAGACGCACATGGCTTTCGTCCAGAAAAACCTCAGCGTGCTCGCCTACGCGAACGGCTTCACGCTTTGGCACTACACCACGCCCGACACGGCCGCGACGGTCGACACGACCGGCTATTTCAACGCGGCCGCGGACATGCTGCGCCCCGGCGACATGCTGCTCGCCAACACCTCGACCGGGGGCACCACGGTCAACGGGATCTTCGCGGTCGCGTCGAACGCGAGCGGAATTGTCGATACCGCCGATATGACGCGGTTCGATTCCGCCGACACCGACTGACGCTTGTAACCGCGAAGGGAAGGCGCGCCGGTTCCAACCTCCCTGGAACCGGCGCGCCGGACCCGCCGACAGGAGATTCCAAAATGGCCCTCACGCCCATCGCGCTGTGTTCCCGCGCGCTCATCAAACTCGGTGCAAGGCCGATCGCGTCCTTCGTCGAAGGCACGGTCGAAGCCCAGGTCGCGGCAGCACTCTATCCGTCCGTGCGCGACGCGCTGATCTCCGCGCATCCGTGGAGCTTCGCGACCGCGCAGGCGACCTTGCCGCGCTTGGCCGCCGCGCCCGTCGCCGATCTGCGCTACGCGCATCAACTGCCCGTCGATTTCCTGCGCGCACTCTCCGTCGGTTCGGGTGCCCGCGGGCGCGGGGCGGAATATCGCATCGTCGAATCGACGCTGCAGAGCGATCTCGACGAGGTCGTGCTCTCCTACATCTTCCGGCCCGACGAAAGCGGCTTTCCGCCGTTCTTCGATTCCGCGTTGATCGCGTCGCTGGCGGCGGAGTTCTGCCTGCCGATCACCGAAAGCACGTCGCGATCGGAGCTCCTCTACAAGCTCGCCGATGGCGAATTCCGCCGCGCGCGGCTGATCGACGCGCAGCAGGACACGCCCGGCCGCGTCGAGGACTTCACGCTGGTGGAGGCGCGCCGATGAGCCTCGCCCGCACGGTCAAAACCTCCTTCGCCTCGGGCGAAATCGGCGACGCGATGCTGGGGCGCGTGGACCTACGCGCCTACGAAAATGGTGCACGCGCCTTGCGCAACGTGTTCGTGCAGCCGACGGGCGGCGTGCGCCGGCGGCCGGGCCTTGCCTATGTCGGCTCGCTTCCCGGCAAGGCGCGCCTCGTGCCGTTCGAGTTCAACACCGAACAAGCCTATCTGCTCGCCTTCGGCGATTTGACGATGCGCGTCTACAAGGACGGCGCGTTGCAAGCGACGATCGCGACGCCGTGGTCGGCGGCGCAACTCGCCCAGCTTGCCTGGACCCAGAGTGCCGACACGCTGCTGGTCGTCCATCCGGAAGTGCCCCCGCGCAAAATCACGCGCCAGTCGCATACGAGCTGGAGCGTTGAGGCGTGGAGCTATTTCGAAGACAAGGGCGCCATCCATCAGCCCTTCCATAAATTCGCCGGCGATGCGGTGACGCTGCAACCCAGCGCCACGAGCGGCACGGTCACGCTGACCGCGTCGGCCGCGGTGTTCGACGCGGCGCATATCGGCACGCGGATCCGCATCGCGCAGAAACAAGCGATCATTACGGCGGTCGCGTCCGCCACGTCGGCGACGGCCACGGTCCCCTCGGGCCAAGGCTTCGCCGACACCTCGGCCAACAAGGATTGGGAGGAGCAGGCCTTCTCCGCCTATCGCGGCTGGCCGACCAGTGTCACCTTCCATCAGGACCGCCTGGTGATCGGCGGCTCGCGCGATCTGCCCAATCGCTTGTGGCTGTCGAAATCGGGCGATCTGTTCAATTTCGATCTCGGCTCGGCGCTCGACGACGAAGCGATCGAATTCGCGCTGCTCTCCGATCAGGTCAACGCGATCCGCGCCGTGTTCTCCGGCCGGCATTTGCAGGTGCTGACCTCGGGGGCGGAATGGATGGTCACCGGCGATCCGCTCACACCCGAAAACGTCCAGCTCAACCGCCAGACGCGCATCGGCGCGCCGATCGATCGCTATGTAAGGCCGCGCGACGTGGACGGCGCCACGCTGTTCGTCGGGCGCGGCGGCAAGGATCTACGCGAGTTTCTGTTCGCCGAGGCCGAGCAGGCCTATCAATCGACCGATCTCGCCTTGCTCGCCGCGCATCTGGTGCGAGCACCGGTCGATCTCGATTACGACCCGGACGACCGGCTCGTCCATCTCGACAATGCCGACGGCACGCTCGCCACCGTCACCGTCTATCGCGCCGAACAGGTGACCGCCTGGTCGCTGCAGACGACCGATGGTGCGTTCCGCTCGATCGCGGTCGTGACCGGCGAATGCTATTTCGCGATCGAGCGCGGCGGCGTGTGGAGCGTCGAACGTTTCGACAAGGCGAGTGCGACCGATGCGTGCGTGCGCGGCGCGTCCATCGCGGGCGATCCGCCGCGTCTCGAAGGGCTCGGCCATCTCGATGGCAAAACCGTCGATGTGGTGATCGACGGCTTGCCGCTGGGCCAGCGAATCGTCGCTTCGGGCGGCGTCGATCTGCCCGGCGAAGCCGATCTCGCCGAGGCGGGGTTGCCCTTCGTCGCGACGATCGAACCCTTGCCGCCGGGCGGACCCGCCGGCACGCCGCGTTCGGTACGCCTCATCGAAGCTTCGTTCCGCCTGCTCGATACGGCGCAGATGCGTGTCGACACGGGCTCGGGCTTCGTCGACGTGCCGTTCCGCGGTTTCGGCGGCGCGAACGCCTTCGACTCCGCGCCGCAACTTTTCACCGGCGAGAAACGCTTTCGTGCGCTGGGCTGGAAGCGCGCAGGCGTCGAGCCGCTGTGGCGGGTCGAATTGCCGGCCCCGCTGCCTTTCCAGCTTCTTTCCGTAACCCAAGAGATGAAGGTGAACGACTGATGGGTGCCGCAACCGCCGTAACGCCCTGGCTCGCGGGCGCATCGCTGGGCCTCGGGGCCGTCCAAACCGTCGCCGGCATGGCGCAGGCAAATGCCGCCGCGAAAGCGCAAGCCGACGCGACGCGCGCGCAGGCCGAACAGCAGCGCCAATTGCTGGAACGCCAATACGAAACCGAATCGCGCCGGCGCAACGACATGCTCGAACGCGCCCAGGCGCGTGCGCGGGCGTCGTTCGGATCGCGCGGCCTATCGCCGACCGACGGTTCGGCGGGCGCCTTGCTCGATTCGATCGAAACGCAAGCGGGCACCGAAGCCGCCGATGCGCGCGCGCTATTCGATTGGCGCATGTCCGGCCTCGATGCCGGCCTTGCCGCGTCGTTGCAGCGGATCGACTCGCGACAGCCCGACCTGCTGTCCGGCGCGCACCGCACGCTCGGCCAAGTCAACCAGCTCCTGCGCTGGGGCAAGGAAATGAGCCTCACCTGAAAGGAAACACGATGACCACGCATGTGCAGATCGGCGCGGAAAGCCCGCGCAAGGACTATATCGCTTCGGGCGCGCAAACCGTGTTCGGCTTCGACTTCGCGGTGTTCGAACCCGAAGACGTCGAGGTGCGGATCGACGGCGCCGTCGCGGCCGCGGGCTTCACGACGACCGTGAACGCCGATGGGCGCGGCAATGTCGTGTTCGCCGCACCCCCGCCCTCGGATGCGCGCATCACGTTGCTGCGGCGTCTCACCATCCGCCGCCAATCCGATTTCCAGGAAGGCGGCGAGCTGCGCGCCAAAACGCTGAACGACGAGCTCGACTTCCAGACCGCGTCGATCCAGCAGGTCGGCTACGAAATCGGCCGCGCCTTGCGCCAGGACGATTCCGATCCGTCGGGCATCGATATGCGCTTGCCGCCCAAAGCGACGCGTGCGGGCCAGATGCTCGGCTTCGACGCGAACGGCAAGCCCGTGGCGCTGGCCGTCCCCGAAACCGCGCTCGAACTGCCGCTGGCGGTGGCGCATGGCGGCACGGGCGGCGTCGATGCGGCGAGCGTGCGCGCCAATCTGGGGCTGGGCGCCGCCGCGTTGCTCGACGCGGTGCAAGCCTTCACGCGGGCGCAACGTTACGCGCCCGTGGCGTTGACCGACGGCGCGTCGTTCGCCTGGGATCTCGACACGGCGCCGATGGCGCGCGTGACGCTCGCCGGCAATCGCACGATGGCGGCACCTTCGCATCAACGCGACGGCGGCATGTACGCCTTGACGGCAATTCAAGACGGCACCGGCGGGCGCAGCCTCGCCTGGAACGCCGCCTACGAGTTCGGCGCGGAGGGCGTGCCGTCGCTGCCGGCGGGGGCGGGCAAGATCGCGATCTTCGTATTCCTGTCTGACGGCGCGGCGATGCGCTGCGTCGGAAGGTGGAGCAACTGAGATGGTGCCGATCCTTCCCTTCGGCGCGGGCGGCGCCTTCACGATCGCGCGATCCTTGCGCACGCGCGGCTCGGCCAATCCCGGGCTTTACCGCGCCGTCGCGACGACGACCAACCGCCGGACCTATACGCTATCGCGCTGGTTCAAGCTCGGCGCGCTCGATCAGGGCTTCGCACTCTGGCAGGGCTATATCAACGCGTCGAACTGGACGAGTTTCATTGTTCACGCGTCCAGCCGCCAATTCTCCTTCGCGCAGGCGGATGGCGGCGTGGGCAATTGGTCGGTGATCTCCACCGCCGCCTTCCGCGACCCCGGCGCCTGGTATCACGTCGTTATCCAGGTCGATACGACCGACGCGACCGCGACCAATCGCGTGCGCGCCTGGGTGAACGGCGTCGCGGTCCCGCTATCGGTGTCGGGTGCGGGATTCCCGTCCTTGAACAAGGACACGCATATCAATGTCAGCGGTGCGCAGCAGGGCTTCGGGTATGAGCCGACCAACTATCTGCTGCCGACCGACGGACATCACGCCGAGTTGCATTTCGTCGATGGAACGCTCGTCGCCCCGACGGCTTTCGGAAAGACCGATCCGGCGACCGGCGCTTGGGTGCCGATCCGCTACGAAGGCGGCTATGGCGGCGCCAACGGCGCGTTCCACGATTTCCGCGACGCGACGAGTGCCGCGACGCTCGGGCACGATCAATCCGGCAAAGGCAATCATCTGACGCCGTCGGGCATCAGCGTGACGACCGGCGTGACCTACGATCCGTCGGCCGATACGCCGACCGCCAATTGGGCGACGCTCAATCCGTTGCGCCGTTCGCAGAACATCGTCGCCACGATTTCCGCCGGGAACGCGCGCGCGAAATCGCCGAACGGCGGCTACTACGCGCGAGCCATCGCGACCCAGGGATTCGAGGACGACGGTGTGGGGCGCTATTGCGAATTCACGCTGACGACCGCGCATCTGGGCGTCGAGGCGTTCGGCGTCACGACCGCGACCGCCTACGTCAACGATGCGAACATCGCGGGGACCGATGCGGGCGAATGGGCCGCGCAAGGCAACGGCGCGACGACGAACATCCGCAACAACAACGTCAACGCCTACACCGGCTTGGCGCTGTGGGGCGCCGGCGGCGTCGCGATGATCGCCTATCGCGCCGGCAAATTGTGGCTGGGCTTGAACGGCGTCTGGTTCAACGCCGGCGATCCGGCGGCGGATACCGGTGCGGTCTATAGCGGCCTCGCCGGGCCGCTCTTCCCGTTCTGCGCAATCGGTTCGACGACGCCCGTCATCGACGCGAATTTCGGCCAACGCGATTTCGTCCACGCGCCGCCGGCGGGATTCCTCCGGCTTAACGCGCGCATGTCGATCGATCCGGCGATCAAGATCCCCGCCGCCCACTTCAAAGCCGTGACGGATACCGGTGCGGGGATCGGCGCCGCGTCGCTCGGATCGTTTCCCAATCTGCTAGTCGCGATCAAGGACCGCGCCAACGCGAATAATTGGCAGGTCATGGACAGCGTGCGCGGCGCGAACGGATCGAACGTGCTGCAGTTCAACACGACGGCGGCCAACGGCAGCTACTCGACGCCCATCGGAAGTTCCGTCGGTTACGCGTTCAACGCGGGAACGGCGCCCGCCGCCAACACGCAAGGCACGCTTCCCTCGACCGTCTGCGCCAATCCGACCGCGGGTTTCAGCGTCGTCGGCTGGACGGGGACCGGCACGGCGGGCCAGACCATCGGGCACGGTTTGGGGGCGGCCCCCAAGATGATCATCGTCAAGAAAGTCAACGCGGCGCAGTTCTGGTACGTCGCGCATGTCGGGATCGCCGGAACCAATTTCGGCTACCACATGTTCCTCAACTCGGCCGGCGCGATATCGGGCATGAACGACCCGTATTACATCAGCGGGCCCACGGCGACGACGTTTTCCCTCGAGCCAGGCAACGCCAACGACGGCGGCAATCAATCGGGCGTGCAATACGTCGCCTATTGCTGGACCGAGATTCCCGGCTTCTCGCGCATCGGTTCGTATGTCGGCAACGGCGCCGCCGACGGGCCGTTCGTGTGGTGCGGCTTCCGGCCGCGCCTCGTGATGCTGAAAGCGGTGACCGTCGGCACGAGCTGGGTCGTCTACGACGCCGCGCGCAACGCGTCCAACGTCGTCAACGGCGCGCTCTATCCGAATCTGACCGCCGTCGAGGATACGGCCGCCGGCGATATCGACATCGTGGCGGGCGGATTCAAGCTGCGCGAAGGCGGCGGCGTTTCCACCAACAACAGCGGGGAAACGTACCTCTTCCTTGCGCTCGCCGAGACCCCCTTCAAATACGCCACCGCCCGATAAGGAGAATCGACATGCGCTTCCAACTTCCCGATGGCCGGATCGTCGCGCTCGATCAGGAATTCGCCCAGGACGGCGTCAACTATCCCGCCGATTGGCTGCGCCGCGCGTCGCCCCAGGATCGCAAAACGCTGGGCCTGATCGAGTTGCCGCCCGAGCCGATCTTCGACGAACGCCGCTATTTCGCACCGGATGCCGAACGCCCGCTCGCGGCGATCAAGGCGACGCGCCTCGCGGAGCTTGCGTCGCTCCGCTTCGGATACGAAACCGCCGGCGTTTCGGGTCTGCGCAGCGATCGCGAAAGCCAGGCGTTGCTTACCGGGGCGGCACTGGCCGCCACGCTCGACCCCGAATACACGGTCGATTGGAAAGGCGAGGGCGGCTGGACGACGCTCGACGCCGTGCAATTGCTGGCGGCGGCGCAAACCGTGCGCGGCCATGTGCAGGCGTGCTTCTCCAACGAGCGCGTTCTGGCGGCGGCGATCGATGCGGCCGAGGACGCCGACGCGGTGTTCGCCATCGATCTGGGCCTAGGCTGGCCTTCGTCGAACTGACGCGCCCTCCATGGTCGAACCCAAAACGCGGCGCAAGGCGACCGCGAAGGCGAAACCGCGTCCGCGCGCCAAGAAGGCGGCGCCGGCGATCGTTGTACGGCCCGTGGCCCCCGGATTCGTCGCCTTCGTCGATGCGTGGAACGCGCTCCAGAACCAGACGACGCCTTCGCTCCATGGCCGCATCGCCGCGTGGCTGGAAGGGAGCCGTGTGGAAAAGCGCGATCGGCTGGTGCTGCTCGCCTTCCGCTCCAGCGGCAAATCGACGCTGGTCGGCTTGTTCTGCGCCTGGCTGTTCGCGTGCGATCCCGATTTGCGCGTGCTGGTGCTGGCGGCGACGCATGCGCTGGCGCGCAAGATGGTGCGCAACGTCAAACGCATCGTCGAGCGGCACCCGGCTTGCGCGGGTTTGAAACCCGTGAAGACCGAGCAATGGGCGGCCGATCAATTCATTGTCGCGCGCCAGGCGGAACTGCGCGATCCGTCGATGGTCGCGAAGGGCATGCTCGGCAACGTCACCGGCAGCCGCGCGGATATCGTCATTTGCGACGACGTCGAAGTGCCAAATAATTGCGACACGGCGGCGAAGCGCGAGGACCTCCGCGAACGCTTGCACGAAATCGAGTACGTGATCGTGCCCGGCGGTTTGCAGCTTTATATCGGCACGCCGCATGCGCATGAGTCGATCTATGCAGAGGAAGGGGAGGGTGAAGAAGATTCGCCCGTCTTCCTCGAAGGCTTCGCACGGCTGCGCATTCCCTTGCTGGATGCGGAGGGCCGCAGCGCCTGGCCCGAACGATTCGACGAAGCCAAGATTTCGGCGATCCGCAAGCGCACGGGCCCGCGCAAATTCCAGGCGCAGATGATGCTGGAGCCGTTGCCCGAAAACGGCGGGCGGCTCGATCTCGATCGCATGGTCCCGTACGAAGCGGCGTTGGTCTATTCCGAAGCCAACCGTATCCCGACGCTCACACTCGACGGCAAGCGCTTGGTCTCGGCGAGCTGCTGGTGGGATCCGTCCTTCGGGAAACCCACCGGCGATCGTTCGGTCGTCGCGGTCGTGTTCGTCGACGAGACGGGCGGCTATTGGCTGCACGAGATCGCCTATTTGGCCCCGCCCAAGGCGGGGGCGAAGGACACCGACGAGGCAGCACACTATTGCCGCCAGGTCGCCGAGTTCGCGCGACGCAATCACGTGCAGCGTTTGCATGTCGAGCAGAACGGGATCGGGGCGTTTTTGCCGGGTCTGCTGCGCAAGGCGATCGCGGAAGCGGAAGTGGCCTGCGCAGTCACGCCCGTGCATACGCGCCGCTCCAAAGACGCGCGCATCCTCGACGCGTTCGATGCGCGCCTCGCCGCGCGGGCGTTGCGCGCCCATCGTTCGGTCTGGGCCTCGCCCTTCGCGGTCGAGATGCGCGAATGGCGGCCGGGCGGGGGCGGGCGCGACGACGGGCTCGACGCGGTCGCGGGCTGCCTGCTGTCCGAGCCCGTGCGCTTCGGCCCGCCGGAAAGCACCGCCAAACGCAAGGATTGGCGCCCCGGTGCCGCGGGCCACGCCGCCAAAACCGAATTCGAACCCTAAAGGAGAGCGCGATGTCCGCGATGGAATTCCCGCCCGACATGTTGTTGGGGGCCGCGACCAATACCTCGGCGCTCGGCGCCATGGTGTGGCTCGTTTGGCGCCATCGGCGCGATGCCGAACAGGCGATCGACGCCGCGCGACGGGTCGCGGCGGCGGAAGCGCGCGAATTGCGCGAAGCGCTCGCCGATTTCAAATTGCAGGTCGCGCGCGGCTATGCGTCGATCGGTTATTTGAAGGATGTCGAGAACCGCCTGACGCGCCATTTGCTGCGTATCGAGGCGAAGCTCGACGGGGTTCAGCCATGATCCCCGCGCTCTTGCTGCAAGCGGGCGTGCCGTTGCTCGCGCGCTGGCTCGGCCAAGCCTTGGGCGGGATCGAGCATCCGGCCGCCAAAGCCGCATCGAAAGCCTTGGGGGAGGTCGGCGAGGCGATCGCCGCCGAACGCATCGATCCCGAGCAACTCGCGGCCGCGCAGCGCCATCTCGAGGAAATGGCGAAGATCGACGGCGAGAACTATCGCGCCACCTTGGCCGAGGTGAACGCGACCGCGCGCGTCGAAGCGCAAAGCGACGATCCCTATGTGCGCCGGATGCGCCCGACCTTCGGCTACGTCATGGCGATCACGTGGGCGGCGCAAATGGCTGCCATCGCCTGGGCGATCGTCGCCACGCCGAAGGACGCGGCGCAGATCGTCGAAGCATTGGGCGCCTTGTCGCTGATGTGGTCGGTCGGGCTCTCGGTGCTCGGCGTCTATGTCTACAAGCGCTCCGCCGACAAGGCGCTCGCTGCGGGCGCAACGCCGCCCGAAGCCGCGATCGCGACGATCTCCAAAATCCTCAAACCTCGGAAAGGATAGACCATGCCGAACTACACGCTGGCGCAGCTGCGCGCGATGCAGGCCGAACGCCGCTATTGGGACAAGCGCGATCCCGAAAACGCCGATTTCGTCGCGCAAGTCGATCAAGGCTATCGCGATCTGTTCGACGAACCGGCGGCGCTGGTGCCCACGCCCGAGCAGGAGGAACAGTCGCGCCGTCTGGAAGAAGATCTGCGCCGCCGCATGGCGCGATCCGAATATTGGAATCCGCGCCACGCGGATTACCAGCGCCTGCACGACGATGTCGCGCAAGGTTACGCGAAGCTCTATCCGGCGGCGGCACCGGCCTCACCGATGGCCGAGCCCGAGCAGACACCGCCGCCCGAACCGGTGAACCTGTTGGAACTGACGCGACGGATGTTGCCCGTAGGTTCAAGCTCTAGAATGAATCTGCAAGAAGTGAAGCCAAGTTCGGAAAGCAATCTGGTCCTCTCAACAAGTGGATCCCAAATTGCTCTATCGCCATTTTGGCAGAAACCTCCAGCACCTGAACCAACGGTTCCGGAGCGTAGCCCTGTTCCCATGCCGCCAAAGATAATTCACCCCGACATTTCGGCGCCGCCCAATAGCGATCCGAATTTGATCTATTCACCGCTCCAAGTCGATCCTTCTCAAATTGAGAAACTGTGGAAATTTTTGGATGATCCGGAGTGGGGATATCAGAAGTTCCTCGAAGAGTGGGGCAACAAGAAATGGAAGGATCCTGTCACCGGGGAGGAGCGCCCATTCACCGAGAAAGAGCTTAGGGACAGTTTCGAGCGGGATCAGGACAAAACAAAAGAGTTTCTTTGGGACTACTATCACCGACGAGATTCTGTTTTTCCTGAGGACAAGGAACGCGCATTTCCGCCTGGTGTCGAGGAGCCCAACGAATGGTTCGAACGGGAAGATAAAGAGTTTGAAGGGCGCTTTGGTTGAACCGGCTAGATAAATTCATTGCAGTCCTGCGGTTGAGTTCATGACGCAATCGCAGGATATTTTTCTAATATGACTTTGTTGATATTCGTTGATATTCTTTTTTACATGAAGAATTGGCAATCTATCTTTGGAAAGCATAGTTGCGCTGGGTACAGAAGATTCGCCGCATATCGGGTTGCATGTCGAATCGTGTTGCCTATTTTTTTCGCGCCTTTAGTGGCGTGCGCGCCGTCGGGTATCTATGGGCCCTATGGCTTACCGGTTGAAGTGTATTCGCAGTGCAATGAGGCCCCGCATCCCGGACCATCCGCCTGTACGCGCGGACCTTTATCGCTCGTTCCGCTCGCCGATCCGCGCGGCTGCGTTCCTTACGCCGCATCGCGCGAAACATCGCCCGCGCGGCGTGCTTCGGTCGAAACGCTCTGCCGCGACAACGTGCTCGATACCGAGGGCCGCGTGTTGGTTTCCAAAGCGCGGCTCGCCGATCGGATCGAGGCGGCGGAAAGCGCGCGCCGGCTGTCGGGAGATCCGGCGCGCCAGGCGCAGGCCGCAGCCGATCTCGCGGTCTTGCGCGAATTGATACCCCAAGCGCCAGCCGAATAGCGATCTCGCGCGGGCGGCTTCGGCCTGCTAATTTCCCGCGCCATGGCGACTCCGATCTATCACATGTGCCGCGCCGACGAATGGGAAGAGGCCCAGACGACGGGTTCCTACGCCGGTTCCTCGCAGGACAAGGCCGACGGCTTCATCCATTTCTCGACCGCCGAACAGATCGTCGTGTCGGCGGCGAAGCATCGCGCGGGCCAGGATAACCTCGTGCTGATCGAGGTGCCCGATACGGCGCTGGGCGATTCCCTCAAATGGGAAGTGTCGCGCGGCGGCGCGTTGTTCCCGCATCTCTATGGCGCGCTCGACATTGCCAAAGTCGCGCGCCACGCGCCGCTGAAACTCGGCCCCGCGGGGCGTCACGTTTTTCCCTGGGGGCTGGCATGAGCGTTTTCTACAAACTGATCCGCCCGTTCCTGCACGCCTTCGACGCGGAGACGGCGCATGGCTTGTCGATCACGGCGCTGAAGCATGGCTTGGTGCCGTTGCCCGCCCCGATCGACGAGCCGTCGTTGCGCGTGAAGCTCTGGGGCCTCGATTTTCCGCATCCGATCGGCCTCGCCGCCGGGCTCGACAAACATATCGAGGTGCCCGACGCGTTGCTCGCGCAAGGCTTCGGCTTCGTCGAAGTCGGCTCGGTCACGCCCAAGCCGCAAACCGGCAATCCGCGCCCGCGCCTGTTCCGCCTGACCGAGGACGCGGCGGTGATCAACCGCTTCGGCTTCAATTCCTGCGGGCTCGATGCGGCGGCCGGGCGCTTGGCGGCGCGGGCCCGGCGCGGCATCGTCGGCATCAATCTCGGCAAGAACAAGGAAACGCCGGACGCCGCCGACGATTACGTCAAGCTGATCGCCGGTCTGGGCCCGCATGCCGATTACGTCGTGTGCAACGTCTCCTCGCCCAATACGCCGGGCCTGCGCGCGTTGCAAAGCCGCGAACAGCTCGACGCCATCGTGGTGCGCGTGCAAGCGGCGATGGACGCTCTGCCGGTCGATCCCAAGCCGCCGCTTCTGTTCAAGATCGCGCCCGATTTGACCGACGCCGATTTGGAGGACGTGGTGCGCGTGGCGCTCGATCGCGGCCTTGCGGGCCTCGTCGTCGGCAACACGACCTTGTCGCGGCCGGAAAGCTTGCGCTCGCCTCACGCCAAGGAAAGCGGCGGCTTGTCGGGCAAGCCGCTTTTCCCTCTGGCGACGGCGGTGCTGCAAAAGACCTATCGCCTCGCGGGCGGAAAAATTCCGCTGATCGGTGTGGGCGGCGTGTCGGACGCGCGCACCGCTTACGCGAAGATCCGGGCGGGGGCGAGCCTCGTGCAGCTTTATTCGGCGCTGGTTTATCAAGGCCCGGACCTGGCGTCGCGCATCGCCCGGCAATTGCCTTCCTTACTGAAGGCGGATGGTTACGCCCATGTGTCGGAGGCCGTCGGCGCCGATTGCCGTTGACCGAATCGGCCCGGCTTGGGATACCGGAACGGTCCCATGAATAAGATGCTCCATATCCTCGCCGGTCTCGCCTATCTGTTGGGCGGGGGCGCGCTTGCTCTGGGCGTAAGTCCGCTCTGGGGCCTCGCGGCTTTCGCGGCGGCGGTGGCCCTGCACGGGATTTGGTGGGGCCTCGTCCTCGCCGGGCATCTCGAGACCGCGCAGGCGCGGATCGGCGAATTGCGCCGCGACGTCAAATTCGCGCGCGAGGAAATCCAGAGCGTGCTCGAAGCCATCGAGAGCATGGCAAGCAAGAACGCCGAGATGGCCAACGTCTCGACCGAGCTGCGCTTCCTGAAAGGCCTGGTCGAGCAATTGTCGGGCAAGCCGATCACGCTGCCCGGCGAAGCGCCGCATCCCAAGGCGCCGCCCAAACCCAATCTGCCCGACGCGCAAGTGCTAGACATCGTGCGCGAAGCGCTGCGCGAAGGCCGCGTCGATCTCTATCTCCAGCCGATCGTCGATCTGCCGCAGCGCCGCCGCCGCCACTACGAATGCTTCTCGCGCGTGCGCGGGCCCGACGGCACGATGATCGGCCCGGATTCCTATCTGGCGCTCGCGGAGGCTTACGGCCTCGTCGCCGCGATCGACAACATGCTGCTGTTCCGCGGCGTACAGCTCGTGCGCCGCGTGCAAGGGCGCGGCGGTGCGGGGGCCGGGACGGGCGTGTTCGTCAACATCTCGCAGCACACGCTGGCCGATAAGCGCTTCTTCGCCGAGTTCGTCGCCTTCATGGCGCAGAACCGCGATCTCGCTCCCAATCTCGTGTTCGAATTGGCCGAAGCGCAAGCGCGCCGTTTGACCGAGGAACAATGGAAGGCGCTCGCGCAATTGGCGGCGCACGGCTTCCGCTTCTCAATGGATCAAGTGGTCGAGCCCGCCACACTCGATCCCGTGGCGCTGGCCCAGCACAGTTTCCGCTTCATCAAGGTCGAAGCGCGCAAGATGGTGGAATTCGCGTCCGCCGGCGGCGGGCTCGCCTTCACGCGCTTGCGCCAAGGCTTGCTCGATGCGCGCGTCGACCTCATCGTCGACAAGATCGAAAGCGAGCAAGTGTTGCTCGAAGTGCTGGAACTCGATGCCAGCTACGGCCAGGGCTATTTGTTCGGCGAGCCTAAGCCGCTCAAGGAATCTCAATGACGCAAGCGTTGGACGGTCTGGGACCGGTCGTCGACCGGTACGACGTGTTTTTGCTCGACATGTGGGGCTGCATTCACGACGGCGTGCGCGTGTTTCCGGGCGTCGCCGATCTGCTGTCGCGCATCCGCGCCAAGGGCAAAAAGGCGATCGTGCTGTCCAACGCGCCGCGCCGCGTGCCCGTGCTGGTGAAGCAGATGCCGGGCTACGGCGTGTCGGCCGATCAGTTCGACGCGATCGTCACCTCGGGCGAGGATACGTGGCGTGCGCTCGCCGCGAAGAAGCACGGTCTGGGCCCGCGCTACTATCATATCGGTCAGGCCGCGAATTTGACCGATCCGGCCGAGATCGGGTTGCGCGAAGTGGCCACACTCGCCGATTCCGATTTCATCCTCGCCTCCGGTGCGGCGGGCGACGGCACGCTCGATATGGACAAGCTTCAGCCCATTCTCGCCGACGGTGTCGCGCGCAATCTGACGATGGTTTGCGCCAATCCCGATCTGGAAGTCTTGCGCGGCGAGGAACGCTATCTGTGCGCGGGCACGGCCGCCGCCGCTTACGAAGCGTTGGGCGGCACGGTGCACTATCACGGCAAGCCGCATCGCGGCGTCTATGAATGGGCGCTGGAACTCGCCGGCAATCCCGATCGCAAACGCGTTATCGGCGTTGGCGATGCGATGCGCACCGATGTGGCCGGCGGGCGCGGGGCCGGGATCGATCAAGCCTTCATCCCCGGCGGCATCCATGCCGTCGCCTTGGAATCGCCGATGGGCACGTTGCCGACGGCCGAAAAGATGGCCGCGCTCTCGGCCGAATTCGGCTTCGCGCCGACCTATATGTTGGCCGAATTGCGCTGGTAATCCCGAGTCGCCGCGAATCCCCAAATATGGGGGTCGAGTGGCGACTTACCCACAAGCTGTCGATAAGTGCGATTCGCTGCGGCGAATCAACCTCTTGTCATCGCCGCGCCATGTGCTCGAGTCGGAGGCCTATTTTGGGGCCCCGAACGCCCCTTAAGATCATGAAATCAGGGGAGTAGAGCCATGGCCGATTTCGCGCGTCCCGACCTGGCGCAATGGGAGAAGCTGGCGAGCGCCGAGTTGAAGGGCGCGCGCAGCGATTCGCTGAGCTGGACGACGCCCGAGGGGATCAAGGTCAAGCCGCTCTACACGGCGGACGATCTCGCCGGTCTCGAACATCTCGGCGGCATGCCGGGCTTCGCGCCCTATGTGCGCGGGCCCCGCGCGACCATGTACGCGAACCGCCCGTGGACGATCCGCCAATACGCGGGTTTCTCGACGGCCGAAGAGTCGAACGCCTTCTATCGCCGCGCGCTGGCGGCGGGGCAGGCGGGTCTGTCGGTCGCGTTCGATCTCGCCACCCATCGCGGCTACGACAGCGATCACCCGCGCGTCGTGGGCGACGTGGGCAAGGCCGGTGTCGCGATCGATTCCGTCGAGGATATGAAAATCCTGTTCGACGGGATCCCGCTCGACAAGATGTCCGTGTCGATGACCATGAACGGCGCGGTGCTGCCCGTGCTGGCGTCGTTCATCGTCGCGGGCGAGGAACAGGGTGTCGATCAAGCCAAGCTTTCCGGCACGATCCAGAACGACATCCTCAAAGAGTTCATGGTGCGGAACACGTATATCTATCCGCCCGCACCCTCCATGCGCATCGTGGCCGATATCATCGAGCACACGGCCAAACGCATGCCCAAATTCAATTCGATCTCGATCAGCGGCTACCACATGCAGGAAGCCGGGGCGACCTGCGTGCAGGAACTCGCCTTCACGCTGGCCGACGGGCTCGAATACGTGCGCGCGGCGCTGTCGAAGGGCTTGGACGTGGACGCCTTCGCGCCGCGCCTGTCGTTCTTCTTCGCGATCGGCATGAACTTCTTCATGGAGATCGCGAAGCTGCGCGCGGCCCGCCTGCTGTGGGCCGAGCTGATGCGGGACTTCAACCCGAAGAAGGCCGACAGTCTGGCACTGCGCACGCATTGCCAAACCTCCGGCGTCTCGCTGACCGAGCAGGACCCCTACAACAACGTCGTGCGCACGGCGATCGAAGCGATGGCGGCGGCGTTGGGCGGTACCCAGTCGCTGCACACCAATTCGTTCGACGAAGCCTTGGCGTTGCCCACGCCGTTCAGTGCGCGCATCGCGCGCAACACGCAGCTGATCCTTCAGGAAGAGACGGGCATCACCAAGGTGGTCGATCCGCTGGCGGGCTCCTACTACGTCGAAAGCCTGACCGCGTCGATCGCCGCCCATGCGCGCGCGCTGATCGGCGAGGTCGAAGCATTGGGCGGCATGACCAAGGCCGTCGAAAGCGGCATGCCCAAGCTGAAGATCGAAGAATCGGCCGCGTTGCGCCAAGCACGCATCGATCGCGGCGAGGAGACGATCGTCGGCGTCAACAAATACAAGGTCGAGAACCCGGAGAAGGTCGACATTCTCGACATCGACAATACCGCCGTGCGCGAAGCGCAGGTGAAGCGCCTCAAATCCGTCCGCGCCACGCGCAACGAGGCGAAATGCCGCGAAACGCTGGAAGCGCTGACCCGTGCCGCCGGCGGCGGCAACGGCAATCTGCTCGAACTGTCGATCGAAGCGATGCGCGCGCGCGCGACGGTGGGCGAAGTCTCCGACGCGCTGGAGAAGGTCTATACCCGCCATCGCGCGACGATCCGCTCGGTCACGGGCATCTATGGCTCGGCCTATGACGGCGACGAGGGCTTCGCGAAGATCAAGACCGACGTCGCCGCCTTCGCGGCCGAAGAAGGCCGCCGCCCGCGCATGCTGGTGGTGAAGCTCGGTCAAGACGGCCACGATCGCGGCGCCAAGGTGATCGCGACGGCCTTCGCCGATATCGGCTTCGACGTCGATGTGGGCCCGCTGTTCCAAACGCCGGACGAAGCGGCGCGCCAAGCGGTCGAGAACGATGTGCACGTGATCGGCGTGTCGTCGCAGGCGGCGGGCCACAAGACGCTCGTGCCCGCGTTGATCGCGGCGCTGAAGGCCCGCAAGGCCGACGACATTCTGGTCGTGTGCGGCGGGGTCATCCCGCCGCAGGATTACGACGAACTCCTCCAACAAGGTGTAGCGGCCATCTACGGCCCCGGCACCAACATTCCGCACGCGGCGGCCGAAGTGCTCGGCCTCATCCGGCGGCGCAAACGGGCGGCATAGCAAATGAGCGAGAACGACAACAATTCGGGCCCCGGTCCCCAGCGTCTGCGCGTTTTGAGCGGTGCCGCCGAGCGCGAGCAGGAACGTTTGCGCGCCGCCAACGATCCCGCGGGCCCGGTCTACGAACCGCTTGCGCCGACCGGCAAACGCACGATGGCGGCCGCACTGGCCGCATCGGCCGTGTGGTCCGTCGCCGTTCTTTGGTATGCGATCGCTTATATCGGCCTGGGCGCCTTCGCGTCGATGCTGCCGCATGAACTGGGCGCCTTCGTCGCGGGTGCGACGATGCCGCTGCTCGTGCTGTGGTTCGTGCTCGGCTATCGCGCGCGCGGCCAGGATCTGGTGCGCCATGCCCGCGCGCTTGAAGTGCGCTTGGCCGAGCTCGTCTATCCCGCCGATCAGGCGGATTCCAAACTGCAATCGATCGCCGTCACGCTGCACGATCAAGCGCGCGCCTTGACCGACGCGTCGGATGCCGCGACGCGCCGCCTCGCCGAAGCGCGCCAAGGTTTGGCGAGCCAAGCGGGCGAACTCACGACCGTGTCCGATCAGGCCGCGACGCGCGCCATGCAAGTGATGGCGGGTTTGCGCCGCCACGCCGAAGGGCTCGAGCGCGTCACCGGCTTGTTGACCAGCCGCGTGCAGATCGTCGAAGCCGCCGTGCGCGAACAGGCGGAGGCGCTGTCGGGTGCGTCCGACCGCGCGATGTCGCAATCGCGCGAGATCAACGCGACTTTGCGCGAGCAGGTGGAGCGTCTTGCGGCCACCAATGAAAAAACCGCCGCCAACGCGGGTGCGATCCGCGAAGCCTTGCGCGAGCAATCGCAAGACCTCGCCGAGACGACCGAGCGCGCGCGCAGCCGGGCCGCCGAAATCCGCGCCATCCTCGCCGATCAGACCGGCGCATTGGTCGATGCGACCGAGAAGGCGCTCGACCGCGCGCGTGAAGTCGGCGATTTGCTGCGCCGTCAGGCCGAAGCGTTCGTCGACGCGACCGAAACCGCCGAAGGCCGCGCCAATTCGGCGTCGGTCGAAATCGGCTCGGCCAAGCGCCAGGCCGAAGCGGCGGGCGAAGCGCTGGAAAGCATCGCCGATCGTCTGATCGAAACGGCGCGCGATCTCGCCAAGCAATCCGATGCGACGCAATCCACGCTGCGCAACCAGATCGAAGCTTTGGCCGACGCCTCGGGTGCGGCGGAAGGCAAGATCGTCGCGGCGGGCGATCTGATCCGCTCGCGCACCGAGGATGTCGCCAACGCCTCGACCCGCATGAGCGAGGTCGCGACCACGCTGGGCGGCGAAACGCGCGCGATGCAAAGCACGCTTGAGCGTCTCACCGCGCGCACCGAAGCCTCGACCGAATCCGTGCGCCGCCAAAGCCACGAACTCGCGACCGCCGCCGATCAGGCCGTGGTGCGCGTGCGTGCGGCCGGCGAAACCTTCCAAACGCAGTCGCGCGAATTGGCGGATGCGGCGGGCCAGGCTTTGGCGCGCGTCGGCGCCGCCAATGCCGGCTTCTCCGAAGCCGCACGCGATCTGGCGCTGGCGGGCGAAGCGGCCGAAGCCAAGGCCGCCGCGATCGGCGAGGATCTGCGCCGCCACGGCTCGGGCCTGATCGAATCGGCCGACACGGCCGGGCGCGCGGGCATCGAGGCGGGCCAGCGCCTGTCGCGCGAAGTCGAAACGCTGCTGCGCACCGCCGGCGCTTTGTCGGCCGAAGCGCAAGCGGCCGAAACGCTGCTGCAATCGGAAAACCACGCGCTGGCCGAAGCCGCCGCGCGCGCCAAGGCGACGGTGGACGCCGCCGGCGCGGCTTTGCGCGTGCGCTCGGAAGAGCTTGACGCGGTCAATCGCCGGGTCGGCGAAAGCCACGCCACGCTGGAAACGACCGCGCAGCGCGGCCAGGAAGCGTTGGACCGCGTGGCGTCGCGCATCGACGCCTCGGCCGAAGTGGCGCGCCGCCGCTCCGACGAATTGGTCGTCGCCGCCGATCAAGCGGCCCAGCGCGTGCGCGCGACGAGCGAAGGCTTCCGCGTCCATACGCAGGACATGACCCATTCGGCCGAATTGTCGCTCGCGCGCGCGACGGAGCTTGGCGAAACGCTCAAGCGCCGTGCGGACGAAATCGACGGGGCGACCGAACGCACGACCCAGCGCATGGATACGCTCGCCGCGGCGTTGCGCGACGGCGCGGTGGCGCTGGGCGATACGGCCAGCGACGTCGCGCACAAGCTCGGCAATTCGGGCGAAGCGGTGCGCCAGCGTACCGAAGCGATCGAACGCGCGGCCGATACGGCCCTCGATCGGATGGGCGATGCCGCCGCCGAGATCGAGCGCAAGGCCAAGGATCTCGACGCGACCGCCTTGTCCGCGCAAGACCGCCTGAACGAAACCGCCGAAGCCCTGCGCGCGCGCGGGGCGGAATCCGAGAACGCGGTCGTCTCGGCCGTACGCCGTCTGGATGCGGCCGCACAGGCCTTGGCCGACGATGCGCGCGAAGTCTCCACGGCGCTCGACCGCACGGGTGCGCGGATCGAAGCGAATGCCGAAACCGCGAAGCGCGAGACCGAGCAGCTCGGCCTCGCCGCCGATCAGGCGGGTTCGCGCATGCGCCAAGCGGGCGAGACATTCCGCGATCAGACGCTGTCGCTGACCCGCGCGGCGGAGCTTGGCATCGAACGCGCCGACGCTTACGCCGACACGCTGCGCCTGCGCACCGAAGAACTCGCCGCCGCCGATCGCGCGACGGGCGAACGCTTGGAAGCGCTGGGCGAAACCTTGGCGACGCGCACGCAAGCGCTCTCCGACGCCGCGTCGGAAACGGCGCAGACGCTCGATCGTTCGGGCGAAGCCTTGCGCCAAAAGACGGCGGCATTGGACGACACGGCGGCGAACGCGCAAGCGCGCCTGTCGGCGACCGCGCAGGATATCGATGCGCGCGCGCGCGAACTCGAAAGCACCTCGCATCGCCTGGACGAACGCCTGCGCGCGTCGGGCGACACGGTCCGGTCGATCGCGCAGATCGCGGACGCGGATATGCAGGGCGTGGTTCGCCGCCTCGACGCGTCGGCCGAAGCCTTGGCGCGCGACAGCCACGAAGTCGCGCACGCGGTCGATCGCGCATCGGAACGCATGCTGGCGTCGTCGGACGTCGCCAAGCGCGAGAACGCGGCGCTGGTCGTCGCGTCGGACAACGCGGCCCAGCATGTGCGCGAGGCGGGCACGAATTTCCGTCAGGAAACGCAAAGCCTCGTCCATGCCGCCAATCAGGGCCTGGACCGCGCCAATCTTTTGGAAACCGCGATCGCGCAGCGCACGGCGGAGACCAACGCCGCCGCCGACCGCACGCTCGCCCGCCTCGACGAGGCGGGGCTCGCCTTGCGCCAGCGCGGGGCCGAACTCGACGAGACCGCGACGGAATCGGTCAAGGCGATCGCCACTGCGGGCGATGCGTTGCGCCGCGAGACAAGCGAGTTGCTCGCGACCGGCCAATCGGCGTCTTCGCGGATCAACGACGTGGCGGCACTGCTCGACCAGCGTTCGGGCGAGTTGGCCTCCATCGCCGCCACGGCGGCCCAGAAGCTGAAGGAATCGTCGGACTCGCTGCGCGCGCGCTCGGGCGAACTCGACCAGTCGGCCGATCGCGCGGCGTTGCGCGTGGGCGCGATCGACGCTGGTTTGCGCGACCAGTCGCTGACCTTGCTCAAGACGATGGAAACCGCCTCGGGCCGGGCGGGCGAACTCGGCGCGCAATTGGAAACCCAGGCCGCGTCGGTTGGCCGCGCGTCGGACGATGCGGCCGCGCGCCTTCGCGCGACCGCCGATGCGTTCCGCGACCGCGCGGTCGAAATGGGCAACGTCGCCGATATCGCGACCGGCAAGGTCGCCGATACGGGCGCGGAGGCCGAGCGCCGCTTGCAGGCTTTGGCGACCCATGCGGTCGAAACCGCCGGGCGCCTGGAGGAAAGCGGCGAGACGTTCCGCCAGCGTCTGGCCGATCTCAACCGCGCGGCCGGCTCGGTCGGCGCGTTGATGGCCGAAGCGAGCGAGACCTTCCGCCAGCGCACCGGCGATCTGCAGATCGCGGTCGATCAGGCGAACACGCGCGTCGCGTCGGTGGGCCAGGCCTTGCGCGAACGCACGGTCGATCTGGGCGGGGCGGCGGACGCGGCCGAAGCGCGCCTTTCCATGGTCGCGGAAATTCTGCGCGCCAACGCCTCCACGCTCGCCGACACGGCCGATCGTTCGTCGACCAAGCTCGATGCACTGGGCGAAGCGCTGGTGCGCCGTGCCGCCGAACTCTCGGCGATGTCGGATGGCACCGCCGCGCGCATGGCGACGGTCGATTCCGAACTCGCCAAGCAGCGCACGAATTTGGCCGAAACGATCGAAAATCTCGGCAAGCGGTCGAGCGAGCTGGGCGCCATCCTGCGCGGCCAGGCCGACCACCTCAACGGCGTCGTCGCCGAAGCGGGCGAGCGTTTGTCGGAGGTCGGCGCGCAATTCGACCGGCAGGCCCGCGAAGCGGCCGACGCCGCGACGGTGGCGAGCCAGCGCATCGGCCAGACCGGCGAATCCTTGCGCCGCCGCGCCGACGAACTCAGCGGTGCCGCGCAGGAAGGCGGCACGCGTCTCGAAGCGACCGCCGACAGCTTCCGCCGCCGCGCGGAGGAAGTCATGGCCGCCGTCGGCCAAGCTGCGGCGCGCATCGCCTCGGTCGGCGAAAGCTTCGCGCGCCAGTCGCGCGAATTGGGCGTGGCGATGGACGCGGCGGAGCGGCGCATCGCCGAGGCCGAACGTCTTCTGTCGGTCCAGACCGACGCGCTCGACGCCGCCGCCGACAAGGCGACGGGCGAAGCCAACGCCGCGACCGAGGCTTTCCGCCGTCAGGCCGAAGACCTCGCCGCCGCCTCGGCCGCCGCGAACGAAGCGCAAGCGCGTCTCACCGCCAGCGAATTCGAAGCCAAGCGCGGCCGCTTCCTGCGCGCCTCGCGTCTGGTCGTCGAAGGCCTCAACTCCCTGTCGATCGATCTGGCGCGCACGCTGGATTCGTCCGTTACGGATCGCGTGCTGAAGGAATTCCTGGGCGGCGATCGCGGCGTGTTCGTGCGCCGCTTGCTGCGCCTCGATTGGGGCCCGACGGGCAAGACCGTGCAGCGCCGCTACGCCGAGGATCCGGATTTCCGCCGCTACGTGACGGATTATCTCACGCAATACGACCGCCTGATCGCGGACGCGCGCGAGGCCGATCCCGAAAACGTGCTGGTCTCGACCTTCCTGTCGGCGGACGTGGGCAAGCTCTATATGACGCTCGCCTCGATCGTCGGCTGGAAGAAGAATTAGCCGTCACCCCGGACAAGCCGGCGCGTCAGCGGCGGCGCGATCCGGGGTCTTGTCGAGATCCCGGCTCTCGCTGACGCTCGGCCGGGATGACGGTTTGATGAAACGCGCTAAACAGCGCCCTTGAGCTTGGCGAGCGCCCAGATCGCCAGCGTTTCGGCGTCGTCGACGCGGCCGTCGGTCATCATGCGCTCGAACTCCGCGAGGGGGACGCGCGCATGGACCATGTCGGACTCGGTCGCCTCGCGGGCATGCGCGCCCTGCGTCAGGTCCGTCGCGAGATAGACATGCATCGCCTGGCGGAGAAACCCGTTGGCGATGGCGAGCGTGCCGAGGCATTTCCACGTCTTCGCGGTGAGACCCGTTTCTTCGGCCAGCTCGCGCCGGGCGAGCGCTTCGGGATCGAGGTCTTCGGCCTCCCACGAGCCTTGCGGCAATTCCCAGGCGCGCTTTGACGTCGCGTAGCGATATTGCTCGACCAAATGGATATGCCCGTCGTCGATCGCGACGATGCCGATGCAATCCTTCTTTTCGGCCACACCATAGATGCCAAGCGACCCGTCCGGAAACCGGACCTGGTCCTCGCGCAATGTCATCCAGCGGTTCGCGTAGACGACCCGCGTATCGAGACGCCGGATCACGGCGTCACGAACGGCCGTGGCAGTGCTTGAACTTCTTGCCCGAACCGCAGGGGCAATTGGCGTTGCGCGGCACGTTGGCCCAGGTCGACGGATCGGCCGGGTCGATGCCGCGCTTGCGCGCCGCTTGGGTGGGCGAGGCGGCGTCGCGCATCTCCATGCCTTCGGGCAGCGGATGCTGGGCGAGCAGCTTGCCCATCTCCGGATCCTCCGGCATCAGATCGGAAGCCGGGGGCGCGTCGATGCGGATCTGCACGCGGGCGAGCAGCGTCGTCACGCGCTCGCGCAATTCGGCGAGCATCGCTTCGAACAGCTCGAACGCTTCCTTCTTGTACTCGTTCAGCGGATCGCGCTGCGCATAGGCGCGCAGATTGATGCCCTGGCGCAGATGGTCGAGCGTGAGCAGATGCTCCTTCCACGCGTGGTCGAGCTCCTGCAACAGCAGGCTCTTCTCGACCTGGCGCATGATCTCGGGCCCCGTTTCGGCGGTCTTTGACGCCATCTTGCGTTCGACCGCGTCGGCGATGCGCTCGCGGATTTCCTCCTCCGCGATGCCTTCTTCCTTCGCCCAATCCGCGACCGGCAAATCCATGCCGTAGAGGCGCAGGATTTCCTCGTGCAGCGCCGAGGTGTCCCATTGCTCGGGATAGGCGTTGTGCGGAATGCAGCGCGCGATCAGCACGTCCAGCGTTTCGCGGCGCATATCCTGAATCTGCCCGGACACGTCGTCCTGGCGCATGATGTCGCGGCGCTGTTCGTAGACGACCTTGCGCTGGTCGTTCATCACGTCGTCGTATTTCAGCAGTTGCTTGCGGATTTCGAAGTTGCGCGCTTCGACCTTCTGCTGCGCCTTTTCCAGCGCCTTGTTGATCCAGACATGGACGATCGCCTCGCCCTCTTTCAGGCCGAGCTTCTGCAGCATGCCGTCCATGCGCTGCGAACCGAAAATACGCATCAGATCGTCATCGAGCGACAGGAAGAACTTCGACGCGCCTGGATCGCCCTGGCGGCCCGAACGGCCGCGCAGCTGGTTGTCGATACGCCGGCTTTCGTGGCGCTCGGTGCCGACGACGTAAAGACCGCCGGCGGCGAGCGCCGTCTTCTTCATTTCCTCGATTTCGGCGCGGATCGCGGCGGCGCGCTGGTCGAACTCAGGGCCCGGCGGCACGCCGGCAAGCTCGGCCTTCACGCGCATGTCGTAATTGCCGCCGAGCTGGATGTCGGTGCCGCGGCCGGCCATGTTGGTGGCGATGGTGACGGCACCCGGGCGCCCGGCTTGCGAGACGATCAGCGCTTCCTGCTCGTGATAGCGCGCGTTCAGCACCGCGTGCTGGATGCCGCGCTTCTTGAATTCCTCGGACAACGCTTCCGATTTTTCGATCGACACCGTGCCGACCAGCACGGGCTGGCCGCGCTTGCGGCAATCCTCGACAAGATCGGTGATCGCTTTCGCCTTCTCGCGCGCGGTCCGATAGACCTCGTCGTCGTGATCCTTGCGCTTAACGTCGACATTGGTCGGAATCTCGACGACTTCGAGCTTGTAGATCTCAGCGAATTCCGGCGCTTCGGTCATCGCCGTGCCCGTCATGCCCGCGAGCTTCGGATACATGCGGAAGTAATTCTGGAAGGTGATCGAGGCGAGCGTCTGGTTTTCGCGCTGGACCTGGACCTTTTCCTTCGCTTCCAGCGCCTGATGCAGGCCTTCGGAATAACGACGGCCTTCCATCATGCGGCCGGTAAACTCGTCGATGATGACGACTTTGCCTTCCTTGACGATGTAGTCGACGTCGCGCGTGAACAGCTTGTGCGCGCGCAAAGCCTGGTTGGCGTGATGGACGAGGTTGACGTTGGCGAGCTCGTACATCCCGCCTTCCTTCAGAAGGCCGGAATCGCGCAGCAGCTGTTCGATCTTTTCGCCGCCCGCTTCGGTTAGCGCGACCGTGCGCTGCTTCTCGTCCTTTTCGAAATCGGCGGCGTCGAGGGACGGGATCAGCTTGTCGACGGCGATGTAAAGCTCGGAGGAATCGTCGGCGGGCCCCGAAATGATCAAGGGCGTGCGCGCCTCGTCGATCAGGATCGAGTCGACTTCGTCGACGATCGCGAAATGGAACGGCCGCTGGACCATATGCGCGAGATGGAACTTCATATTGTCGCGCAGATAGTCGAAGCCGAATTCGTTGTTCGTGCCGTAGGTCACGTCGGCGGCGTAGGCGGCGCGGCGCTCGTCGTCGGTCAGGCCGTGGATGATCGTGCCGGTGGTGAGGCCGAGGAAGCCGTAGACGCGGCCCATCCATTCGGCGTCGCGCTTGGCGAGGTAGTCGTTGACCGTCACGACATGCACGCCCTTGCCTTCCAGGGCGTTGAGATAAACCGCCAGCGTGGCGACCAGCGTCTTGCCTTCGCCGGTCTTCATCTCCGCGATGCGGCCCTGGTGTAGGACCATGCCGCCGAGCAGCTGCACGTCGAAATGGCGCTGGCCCAGCACGCGCTTGGCCGCTTCGCGCACGGTGGCGAAGGCGTCGGGCAGGATGTCGTCGGTCGTTTCGCCCTTCGCCAGACGGTCCTTCAGCCACGGGGTGCGGGCTTTGAGGTCGTCGTCGCTGAGGGCCGCGATTTCCGCTTCCTTGGCGTTGATCGCGGCGACGGTCTTGGCGAAGCCTTTGAGGACGCGGTCGTTGGAAGACCCGAAAAGCGCGCGGGCGATGGCGCCGAACATGCGGAAAGTCCTTGGAAATCTGTAGCGCCGCGAAATCGCCGGCGGCGGACCGGACCCGGAGAGATAGGCCCATCGCGGCGCCCTGTCAACGCGACCCGAACCCCCGGATATCGCACGGGTTTCGCCTTGTTCCGACCCCAATGCCATGCCACTCTCCCGGCCGGATTTCGGGGCGATCGGCGCCCCAGGAAGGAACCCGCAATATGCGTGCGATTTTCGGGGCCGCCCTGGCCCTGCTTGTGACGGCCGCCCCCCTGGCCGCGCAAAACTCCCCCCTGCCGGCCCCGGCCGGCGAAGACACGATCGTCGCGCGCGTCGACGGCCAGCCGATCCGCCGCTCGGACGTGCTGTCGTTCCAGCGTTCGCTGCCGGCCCAGTTCCAGCAAGTGCCGATCGAAGCGCTGCTGGAGCCGATCGTCGAGCGCCTCGTGTCGCAAAAGCTTCTCGTGGCCGACGGCCGCAAGAAGAACCTGCAGACCGACGCCGAAGTGCGCCAGCGTTTGACGCAGTTCGAGGATCGCGTGATTCAGGAAGTGCTGCTCAACCGCGTGCTGGCCGACAAGGTCAACGACGCGGCGTTGCGCACGCGCTACGCGGCCTATCAGAAGGAAAATCCGGGCAAGGAGGAAGTGCGCGCGAGCCACATCCTCGTGAACTCCGAAGCCCAGGCGAAGGAAATCCTGACCGCGCTGAAGGGCGGGGCGGATTTCGGCAAGCTCGCCAGCGAGAAGTCGATCGACCCGGCGGGCAAATCCTCGGGCGGCGATCTCGGCTATTTCGGCAAGGACGAAATGGTGCCCGAATTCGCCGAAGCCGCGTTCGGCATGAAGGCGGGCGACACCTCGGCCGCCCCGGTCAAAACGCAGTTCGGCTGGCACGTGATCCGCGTCGCCGACCGCCGCACGGTCGCCGAGAGCTTCGAGGAAGTGCGCGAGCGCCTGTCCTCGGAACTGTCGCAGGAGATCATGCAGAACTACGTCGAAGGCCTGCGCAAGACGGCGAAGGTCGAATTGTTCGGCCTCGACGGCAAGCCGCTGCCCGCCGCCCCGACCGGCCCGACGATCACGCCCGCCAAGTAAGAAAACGGAAACAAGACGAATGGCCCACGCCGTCTCGCCGCTCGCCCCGACGAAATTCCCCGACCTGCAAGCCATCGGCGGCGTCCGCATTGCTGCGGGCCTTACGGGGATGCGCTACAAGAACCGCGACGACATTGTGATGTTCGCGTTCGACAAGGGAACGTCGGTCGCGGGCGTGTTCACCAGCAACAAGATGCCGGGCATGCCCGTCGATTGGTGCCGGAAATACGTGGGCAAGGGCAAGGCGCGCGCGTTGGTCGTCAACGCGGGCAACGCCAACGTCTTCACCGGCAAGCAGGGGCGCGACGCCTGTGCGGCCACGGCGAAGGCGGCGGCGAAGGCGCTGGGCTGCAAGGCCGAAGAAGTGATGCTCGCCTCGACCGGCGTGATCGGCTTGATCCCGCAGGCCGATCTTCTCGCCGCCGCGGTCGCCGATTTGGGCGGCCGCTTGGGCACGGCCGATTGGGGCCGTGCGGCGCGCGCGATCATGACGACCGATACCTTCGCCAAGGCCGCGACGACGACCGCCAAGATCGGCGGCAAGAAAGTGCGCATCTCGGGCATCTGCAAAGGTTCGGGCATGATCATGCCGCAGATGGCGACGATGCTCGCCTTCGTGGCGACCGACGCGGCGATCGATCCCGCCGCCTTGCGCAAGCTGGTGCGCGAGGAAGCGGATACGAGCTTCAACGCGGTGACGGTGGACGGCGATACTTCGACGTCGGACACGCTGCTCGCTTTTGCCACGGGTGCGGCCGGCAACAAGCCGGTCAAGAGCCTGACCTCCGCCGACGGCAAGGCATTGCGCAAAGCCTTCGCCATCGTGCTGCAAGACCTTGCCATCCAGATCGCGCGCGACGGCGAGGGGGCGCAGAAGCTCGTGACCATCGACGTCGCCGGCGCGCAATCCGACGCGGCGGCGCGGCGCATCGCCATGTCGATCGGCAATTCGCCGCTGGTGAAGACCGCCCTCGCGGCGGGCGACGCCAATTGGGGCCGCATCGTCATGGCCGTGGGCAAGGCGGGCGAGAAGGCGGATCGCGACAAGCTGTCGGTATCGATCGGCGGCGTCACCATCGCGCGCAAAGGCGGGCTCGTGCCCGGTTACGACGAAACCCCGGTCGCCAAGCATCTTTCGGGGCGCGAAGTGTTCCTGAAGGTCGCTCTCGGCCTCGGCAAGGGCAAGGCGCGCGCGTGGACCTGCGATCTGACCCACGCCTATATCGACATCAATGCCGATTACCGGTCCTGATTCCGAACCGGAAGGCTGCGACGATCCGAAGCTGTCGGCACTGCTGGCGGCACCCGCACGTGTCGTCACGGTCGTCGCGGCGGCGCTGATCGATTCCGACGGGCGCGTGCTGCTCGCCCAACGCCCGCCGGGCAAGTCGATGGCGGGGCTTTGGGAATTCCCCGGCGGCAAGCTCGATCCGAACGAAACCCCCGAAGCGGCATTGACGCGCGAGCTTCATGAGGAACTCGGCATCGATCTGCGCCCCGCCTGTTTGGCGCCGCTGACCTTCGCCTCGCATCGCTATCCCGATTTCCATTTGCTGATGCCGCTTTACGCGGCGCGCAATTGGAAGGGCACGCCGATCCCCAAGGAAGGGCAGAAGCTCGCCTGGGTGCGGATCGAGAATTTCAAAGATTATCCGATGCCGCCCGCGGATATCCCGCTGGTGGCGATGCTGCGCGACTTGCTCTAACCGCCATCGTCATCCCGGCCGAGCGTCAGCGAGAGCCGGGATCCCGGGTCGCGCCATCGCTGCCGCGATGGCTTGCCCGGGATGACGGGAGGGGTCAGGTGGGCCGCGCGCGGTCGCCGGTTTTGACCTCGACCGCGTCCAACGCTTGGGCGAGCCGCGTCGTCGCCGTGCCCGGGCGCAAGGGCTTGGGCTGGCTCGCGGCTGGCGCCCAGGCGGTCAGCGTCAGCATCTGGAACGTCGCGGGCATGCGGCCCGTGCTTTCCTTGCCGAAGCGATCCTCGTAGATCGCGGCGGCGCGCAGGATGGTCGACCGGCGGGAGAAATCCTTGCGCCGTTCCACGACCGCATTGCTTTCGCCCATGCCGCGCAGATCGCGCATCAGGTCGAGCGCGTTTTCGTATTCGACGGTGATCGTGTCGCTGTCGGCGACCGGCAGCGCGAAACCCGCGCGTTGCAGCAGCGCGGCGGCGTCGCGCAAATCGGCGAAGGGCGACACGCGCGGACCCGCCCCGCCGGTCTCGGCAAGCTCGGCATCCAGCAGCGCCTGGCGAAGTTCGATCAGCGTTTCGCCGCCCAGCAGCGTCACCAGAAACAGCCCGTCCGGCTTCAACGCGCGGCGCGCTTGGATCAAGGCGCCGGGCAGGTCGTTCGTCCAATGCAGCGACAGGCACGAGACGACCAAATCGAAACTGCCTTCGGCGAAGGGAAGATATTCCTCGTCCGCCACCACGACCGCGCGATCGGCGTCGCCGTCGCAGCTGCGCGCGCGGGCCGCGCGCATCATCGCGCAGGAAAGATCGCTGTGGACGAGCAGTTCCACGCCTTTTCGTTGCGCGATCAGCGGCGCCAGCAATCCGGTGCGCGCGCCCATATCCAGCACGCGCGGGAAAACGCGGTTGATGTCGTCGAGGCGTTCGACCAGGCGTTCGGCGGCTTCGCGGAACAGGAAATCGTGATCGGCGAAATGCCGCGCGGCGCGATCGCGATGCGCGCGCACGGCTTTGCGGTCGAAAACGATCGGCGATCCCATGACCGATTCCTAGCCCAACCCGCGCGCAGGCGGAAAGGGGGGATGTGAACTTCGCGCGATTGACTTGTGGATCGATTCCGTGTTGCGCTCGACGGCCGTGGACCTCGCCGCCCGCATCGCCGGATTGATCGCGTTTGGCGCGCGTGCCGGGCGCGTGGCGCTCGATGCGGTCGTGCCGCCCGTCTGCGTCGCTTGCCGCGAGCCCGTTTCCGAACCGCATACATTGTGCGCCGCGTGCTGGGCGAAGCTCGGCTGGATCGATCGGCCGTTTTGCGCGCGCTGCGGTTTGCCGTTCGACTACGCGGCGTTGACGCCCGGGCCCATCGAATGCGCGCCGTGCCTCGCCCGCCCACCCGCCTTCGCCAAGGCACGCGCGGCCTTGCGCTACGAACCGGCCAGCCGCGAATTGGTGCTCGCCTTCAAACACGCCGATCGTACGCAAAACGCGCCGGCCTTCGCCGCGTGGATGGCGCGCGCGGGGGGCGAATTGCTCGACGGCGCGGATCTGATCGTGCCCGTGCCCTTACACTGGACGCGGCTGATCGCGCGGCGCTTCAATCAAGCGGCGCTGCTGGCGCGGGGTTTGTCGAAACGCACGCGCATTCCTTTCGCGCCCCGGTTACTGATCCGTACCCGGCGCACGCGAACGCAAGGTGACCTCACGCGTTCCCAGCGCATGCGCAATGTGCGTGGCGCCTTTGCGGTGCGTGCAAACGGGCGCTTGAAATTGAAGGGGCGGATTGTCGTTCTGGTGGACGACGTGATGACCACTGGCGCCACTTTGGAAGCTTGCGCCAAGGCCTTGCGCCGCGCGGGCGCCAAGGAAGTGCGCGTCCTGGCGCTCGCCCGCGTCGTCCGGCCGGGCGAAGGCCGCGCCACATAATTTCCGGGCACATACTGGTGTGCGCTGCGGCGATTTGCTAATTTAGAAGCGTTCCAACAACGGAAATGGCCATGGCGACCAAGATCGAAATCTACTCCAGCCCCTTCTGCGGATATTGCGCGCGCGCCAAAAGCCTGCTGCGCCGTAAGGGCGTCGAGTTCGTCGAATACGACGTGATGGAGCGTCCCGATCTGCGCGAGGAAATGGTGAAGCGCGCGGGCGGCGTGTCGACCGTGCCGCAGATTTTCGCCGACGGGAAACATCTGGGCGGCAGCGACGACATCCACGCGCTGGACGCGCAAGGCAAGCTCGACCCGATCCTCGCGCTCTAACGTTCCAACACGAATTCCAGCGTCTCGCGCGGCTTGTCGCGCGCCGGCTGGCTGCGCAACAGCTTGCCGTTGGGCCGCATGCCCAATTTGCGCGCGACCGCCAGCGAGGGCGCGTTGTCGGGCAAGGCCCCGGCGGTGAGGCGCGTCATCTCCATCGACCAGCAGAATTCGACGAGCCGCGACGCGGCTTCGAACGCGTAGCCGTTGCCTTGATGCGGGATGGCGATCCACCAGCCCAGATCGCCTTCCTTGCCGGGCCCGTCCAGCGCCACGCCCACGCCGCCGATTACGCCTGCCGCTTCGTGCCGCTCGATCACGAAGGTGAGTGCACGTGCCGCTGCGATCGACATGCGCACATCCGCGATCCAGGACCGCGCGTTCTCGATTCCGTAGGGATGCGGGATGTTCGCGGTCCAGCGCGCGATCTCCCATTCGGCGAGCCACATCGCCAAGGCCTCCGCGTCGGCGTCGCGGGGAACGCGCAAAATCAGGCGCGGCGTTTCCAGGCGCAAATCGAGCGGGTTCACGTCACGGCTGGACGCGGACGTGATTGACGACGGCGCGCACGTCTTCCGTGCCGCGCGCCAGATTCAACGCGGTATTGAGCTCGGTCTGGCTTAGCGCGCGGCCGAACAGATAGACCGTGCCGTTGACCGCGCGCACGCGGAAATTCCCGCTGGTGATGCCCTTCTCGGCCAGCAGCTTCACGCCCATCTTCTGCTCGATCGCGAGGTCCTTGGCGGTGGCGCCGATCCCGCCCTGGTCGGTCACCTGAAGTTCGTTGATGACTTGGGTCACACCCTGGATGCCGCGCGCCAATTCGTCGGCGCGGGTTTTCATCCGCGCTTCCTTCACCGAGCCCGTCAGCAGCATCCGCCCGACATAGACATCGGTCGAGACGTCGCGGAACAAGGCGCCGGACTCGCCCGCGACCGCGCGGTTGAAAGCCAGCAGGATGCGGTTGTCCTCGGTGATCTGCGACGTGGTGCGCGATTCGGTGGCGAGGCGCGCGACGGTCGACACACCCGGCGGGGCGCCGCACGCGGCAAGCGAGGCGAGGGCGATCAGGGCGAAAGCGGCGGCTTTGAAGCGCATGGACGTTCTCCCGGTTGAAGCGGGCTAACCGTACAACGCTTCCAGCCGATCGCCATAGACCCCGCGCACGATATGACGGCGAACTTTTAGCGTCGGCGTCATCTGCTCGTTCTCGATCGTGAAAGGCTCGCGCGCGATCAGGAAGCGGCGCACGCGTTCGGGCAGCGGCAGCTTGGCGTTGGCGCGCTCGACCGCCGCGTCGACCGAAGCGATCAAATCGCGGTCGCCCGCCAGCGCCGCGAGATCGGCGGCGACGCCCTTGGCCTTGGCGACCGCTTCGATCGTTTCGGGCTTGGGCACGATCACCGCGACCAGATAAGGCCGCTTGTCGCCATGGACCATCGCCTGGGCGATCTCCGGCTCCATGATCAAAGTACCTTCGATCTTCGACGGCGACAGCATGTCGCCGCCCGAGTTCTTGATGAAATCTTTTTTACGGTCGGTGATTTTGATCCGGCCCGCTTCGTCGATCAGGCCCACGTCGCCGGTATGCAGCCAGCCATCGACGATCGTCTTCTCGGTCCATTCGGGCTCGTTCCAATAGCCCTTCATGACCAATTCGCCGCGCACCAGGATTTCGCCGTCGTTGGCGATGCGCACGGTCACGCCCTTCATCGGCGGGCCGACCGTATCCATGCGTTCCTCGCCCGGCCGGTTGGCGGCGATGACCGGCGCGGATTCGGTCTGGCCATAGCCTTGCAGCACGCGCACGCCCAAAGCGTGGAAGAAAATACCGATCTCGGGATTGAGGGCCGCCCCGCCCGACACGAAGGCCTTCAAGCGCCCGCCGAACCGGCCGCGCACCTTGTCGCGCACCAGTTTTTCCAGCACCCGATCGGCCAGCCATTCCAGCAGGTTCAAGCGTTCGCCGTTATAGCGCTTGGTGCCGAGTTCGATCGTCTTGGCGAACAGAAACTGCTTGAGCGGCTTCTCGCGCTTCAGCCCTTGGGTGATGCGCGCATGCAGGGATTCGTAAAGCCGCGGCACGGCCGTCATGATCGTGGGCCGCACCTCGACCATGTTGGAGCCGAGCTTGTCGATCCCCTCGGCGAAATAGATCGTGGCGCCGATGCCGATCATGAAGCCCATGCACACGGTGTGCTCGTAGGAATGCGACAGCGGCAGGAACGAGAGATACGTCTCCTCGCCGGGATCGAGGGCGGTGAAGATATCCCACGCCCCGTCGCAATTGCGCAGGATGGCGCCGTGATGGAGCATCACCCCTTTGGGTTTGCCGCCCGTGCCCGAGGTATGGATCACGCACGCCACGTCGTCGCGCATCAAGCCCGCATTCGCCGTGTCGGTCAGATCGGACGCCGTCTTGCCCAACGTCTGCGCGTCGTCCCACGACAAAATCTCAAGGCCCATATCCTGGGCGTAAGCGGGCTTCTCGATCGCGATGGCGAAGCGGCAGCCCGGCGATTGGCGTGCGGCGGCGACCGCTTTCTCGGCCAAAGCCTGAGTCGAAACGATCACGCCCTTGGCGTGGACGTTCGACAGAATGAACAAATGATCCTCGACCGTGTTGGTCGTGTAGGTCGGCACGCTGATCGCCCCCGCCGCCATGATGGCGAGATCGGCGATCACCCATTCGGGCCGGTTTTCGGCGATCAGGCCCACGCGATCGCCGCGCCCGACGCCCAGCTTCACCAGCGTGGCGGCCAAAGCGCGGATTTGCGTTTCGGCTTGGGCCCAAGTCAGCGCTTTCCAGCCGCCGTCCTTCTTGGCCAGCAGAAACGGCTTTTCGGCGCGCTTCTTCGCCTGATCCAGAAAGGCCCTGAGCAAGCTGGGGCATTTGTCGAAATCGGTGGGGGGCGCGATCATTCGGGGTTTCCTCGCCGGCCGGGTCTTTTCTCGATGCTGCGACCGGCTTATATCCATGAAATAGCTTATCGGCCCGATTTCAGGAACCCCGTCCATGACCGCTTCCGCCGCCGCCAAAACCGCACTGCCCGAATGGGATTTGCGCGACCTGTTCCCGGGCCGGGATTCGCCCGAATTGGCGCAGGCGTTTTCGAAGGCGGAGAAGGATTCCGAGGCGTTCCAGGCGCGCTACGAAGGAAAAATGGCGGGCTTGACCGGGGCCGCCTTGGGCAAGGCGATCACCGAGTTCGAAGCGCTGGAAGAATCGCTGTCGCGGATCACGTCCTTCGCCGACCTGACCTATGCGGGCAACCAGGCGGATTCGGCGATCGCGAAATTCTACCAGACGGTTCAGGAGCGGGTGAACGGCATCTCCAGCCGCACGCTGTTCTTCACGCTGGAACTCAACCGGCTCGACGAAGCCGATATCGCCGCCAAGCTGAAGGCGCCGGAACTGGCGCGCTACGCGCCGTGGCTGCGCGATTTGCGCGCCTTCCGGCCGCACCAGCTGGGCGACGAGATGGAAAAGCTGCTGCACGAGAAATACGTCGCCGGCCGTGCCGCGTGGACGCGGCTGTTCGACGAAACGATGGCCGGTTTGCGCTTCGACGTGAACGGCAAAACGCTGACCTCGGCCGAGGCGTTCCATCTTCTGTCCGATCGCGACGGCAAAGTGCGCAAGGAAGCCGCGAAAGCCGTGGGCAAGACGTTGGGCGACAACGGGCGCTTGTTCGCGCTGATCACCAATACGCTGGCGAAGGATAAGGAGATCGAGGACAAGTGGCGTCGTTACGCCGCCCCGATCTCCTCGCGCAATCTCGCCAACCGCGTCGAAGACGAAGTGGTGGACGCGCTGGTCGGCGCGGTGCGCCAATCCTATCCCAAGCTGTCGCACCGCTATTACGCGCTGAAGGCCAAGTGGTTCGGCGTCGACAAGCTGGATTATTGGGATCGCAACGCGCCGCTGCCCAGTGCGGACGAGCGCGACTTCGATTGGAACGCCGCGCGCGATACGGTTCTCACGGCCTATGCCGCGTTCAGCCCCGACATGGCGAAGGTCGGCAAGCGCTTCTTCGACAACGCCTGGATCGACGCCGGCGTGCGGCCGGGCAAGGCGCCGGGCGCCTTCGCGCATCCGACCGTACCGTCGGCGCATCCTTATTTGCTGGTCAATTTCCAAGGCAAGACGCGCGACGTGATGACCCTCGCGCACGAGCTTGGCCACGGCGTGCACCAGGTGCTGGCGGGCGGGCAGGGGCATTTGCTGGCCGATACGCCGTTGACGCTCGCCGAAACCGCGTCGGTGTTCGGCGAGATGCTGACCTTCCGCAAATTGCTTGACGACGCCAAGGACCCCAAGCGGCGCAAATCGATGCTCGCGGGCAAGGTCGAAGACATGCTCAACACCGTCGTGCGCCAGATCGCGTTCTGCGAGTTCGAGCGGCGCTTGCATGCCGAACGCCGCCAGGGCGAATTGGAGCCGCAACGCATCGGCGAAATTTGGATGGAAGTGCAGGTCGAAAGCCTGGGGCCCGCGTTCCGCTACGATCCCGAATATGCGTGGTACTGGACCTATATCCCGCATTTCGTGCACACGCCGTTCTATGTTTACGCTTACGCGTTCGGCGATTGCTTGGTGAACTCGCTTTACGCGCTTTACGCCAAGGCGCCGGCCGGCTTCGCCGAGAAATATCTCGACATGCTGCGCGCGGGCGGCACCAAGCGGCACAAGGAATTGCTCGCGCCGTTCGGTTTGAACGCCGCCGATCCGGCATTCTGGCGCCAGGGCCTGTCGCTCGTCGAAGGCTTCATCGACGAGTTGGAAACGCTGCCCTGAGCCGCGAAACCAACTCGCTGGGCGGGCGCCTCGCGCGCTATGCGCGCGTGGGCTCGGCGATGGGCGGGCTCGCGGTGCGCCTCGGCGCCGAGCGCGTGCTGGGCGTCGAGATGGATCGCGGCAAGCACGCCTCCGAATTGCGTGCGGCCTTGGGCGGGCTGAAAGGCCCGTTGATGAAAGTGGCGCAGTTGATCGCCACGGTGCCCGACGCGCTGCCCGAGGAATACGTGCAAGAGCTGTTGCAGCTCCAGTCGGACGCGCCGGCGATGGGCTGGCCCTTCGTGAAGCGCCGCATGGCGGCGGAGCTGGGTGCCGATTGGCAAGCGAAGTTCCGCGATTTTCCGCGCGACGCCACGGCCGCCGCGTCGCTGGGTCAGGTCCATCGCGCGACGCTGCATGATGGCCGCATCGTCGCCTGCAAGCTGCAATATCCCGACATGGCGTCGGCGGTCGAAGCGGATTTGAAGCAGCTCAAACTCGCCTTCGGTGTCTATGAACGTTACGACCGCGCGATCCGCACCGAACAAATCTTCGCCGAGATTTCGGCACGGCTGCGCGAAGAGCTCGATTACGGCCGCGAGGCGGCGCATATGCGCCTCTACGCCCATATCCTGCGCGACGAAGATCTCGTCCATGTGCCCGAACCGGTCGCGGAACTTTCGACCGGGCGCTTGCTGACCATGACCTGGCTCGACGGCGCCAAGCTGTTGACGGTCACGGAACGCGACGCCGATTTCCGCAACAAGGTCGCGCGCGCGATGTTCCGCGCCTGGTACGTGCCGTTCTACGAAAGCGGCGTGATCCACGGCGATCCGCATCTGGGCAATTACGCCGTGCGGCAAGACGGCACGGTCAATCTGCTCGATTTCGGCTGCATCCGGATCTTCCCGGCGAAATTCGTCGGCGCCGTCATCGATCTCTATCGCGCGATCCGCGACGGCGACGAGGCGCTCGCCGTATCGGCCTATGAAAGCTGGGGCTTCACGAATCTCAACAAGGAGATGATTGAGTGCCTCAACGCTTGGGCGCACTTCGTCTATGCGCCCATCCTCGAAGATCGCGCCAAGCAGGTCGCCGAAACCAATTCGACGGTCTATGGCCGCGAAGTGGCGGAGAAGGTGCACAAGCGCCTGCGCGAATTGGGCGGTGTGGCTCCGCCGCGCGAATTCGTGCTGATGGACCGTGCGGCGATCGGCCTCGGCTCGGTGTTCATGCATCTCAAAGCCGAGATCAATTGGTACCGGGAGTTCCACGGCCTGATCGACGGCTTCTCGGTCGATCGCCTCGCCAAGCGCCAAGCGGCGGCGCTGAAGCATGCCAAAGTCCCAAAAGCGGTGGGGTAAGGCTTGACGCCGCCGCGTGCGGCGCGCTTCACTCCGGCCAATTCGACATTCCGTCCGGAGGAAGCCCCATCGTGACCACGACGACAAAACTCGGCCGCCGCGTCGTCCTCGCCGGCTCGGCCGCCGGTGCCGCCCTGCTCGCCGCCCCCGGCATCGTGCGCGCGCAAGCGCCGGTTATCCGTATCGGCATGCTGCTGCCGCGCTCGGGCTTCTTCGCCCAGGCCGGGCAAAGCTGCCATCGCGGCGCGCTGGCCGCCCCGCGCGTGCTGTCCGATCTCGGCTATCGCGTCGAACTCGTGCATATCGACACCGAGTCGAACGCCGATATCGCCCGCACCCAAGCCGAACGCGCGATCAACGACGGCGTGCATTGCCTCGTCGGCGCGTTCGATTCCGGCCATACGCTCGCCATCGCCCAGGTCGCCGAACAGCGCCAAGTGCCGCTGGTGATCAACATCGCCGCGGCGCCGCCGATCACCGAGCAGGGCTACAAATTCCTGGTGCGCAACTTCCAGACCGGCCCGCAGCTCGTGACCAACGGCTTGCGCCTGATCGGCGAGACGATCACGGCCACGAAGATTTCGCCCAAGACGGCCGTGTTCCTGCACGCCAACGACACGTTCGGCCAGGCGCAGCGCAGCGCCATGGACGCGCTGTTCCCGCGCGCCAATCTGCCCTTCACGCTGTCGGATAGCATTTCTTACGATCCGCGCGCCCAAGACTTGTCTGTGGAAGTCGCGCGAATTCGTCAGATGCGTCCAATGCCGGATTTGGTTTTGGTCGTCACGCGCGCGTCGGACGCGGTCAAGCTGGTGCGCGACATGGTGCGCCAGCGTTTCGAGCCGATGGGCATCGTCTCGCCCGGCTCGCCCGGCATGTACGACGAGGAATTCTATCAGGCGCTCGGGCCGCTGGCCGATTTCCACATCTCCAATCTGCCCTGGGTCAATCCGCGCTCGGCGATGACCAAGGCGCTGGAAACCGCGTTCCTCGCGGCGAATCCGGGCACGCGTTTCGCCGCCGACGCGTTCAACGCCGGGTTTACCTTCGAAGCGATCCTGATCGCGGCCGACGCGTTCAAGCGCGCGGGTACGACCAACGGCCCGCAATTGATGGCGGCGATCAAGGCGACGGACATCGCCGAACACGTGATGATCGGCGGCCCGATCAAGTTCGACGAGAAGGGTCAGAACCCGAATATCGGTTCGGCCGCCGTGCAGAACCGCAATCGCACGCCGACCGTGGTGCTGCCGGCCGATTCCTCGGCCGCGACCCCGGTTCTGCCGATGCCGGGCTGGCAGGGCCGCGCATAAGCAAGGCTTTCCAAGCCGCAGCGGTTTGGGTAAAGGAAAACCCCCTTCGCCGATCCCGGCGGAGGGGGTTTTTCTTTGGCCCCGACGACGCGCCCGATGCCATTCGATTTCTACGTCAACGTCGCCCTGCAGGGCGTTTTGACCGGCCTGGTCTACGGGCTGATGGCGCTTGGCCTGTCGGTGATTTTCGGCGTGATCCGGCTGGTCAATTTCGCGCATGGCGAATTCGCGGTCGTGGCGATGTATCTCGCTTTCGTGTTCTTCGCCTGGGCAGGCATCGACCCGATGCTGTCGATGCTGCCCATCGCCGCCGGATTCTTCTTCATCGGCTATCTCCTCCAGCGCCACGCGATCGATCCTTTCGTCGGGCGGCCGGAACACGAGCAATTCATCCTGCTGGTCGGCCTCGCTATCGTCATGGTCAACGGGTTGCTGATGATTTTCGGCCCCGATCTGCGCCATGCGAATTTGCCTTACTCGTTTGATTCTTACGAAATCGGCACGCTGCTGATCGACAAGGTGCGCGTCTATGCGGCGGTGGCGTCGCTGGTCGTGTCGGCGCTGCTGTTCGTGTTCTTCCGCTTCTCGCGCACGGGTACGGCGATCCGCGCTTGCGCCGATAATCTGACCGGGGCCGCCGTCGTCGGGCTCGACGTCAAACATCTCTACGCGCTGACTTTCGGCATCGGCATGGCCTGCGTGGGTGCTGCCGGTGCCTTGATGGTCGTGTTGGCGGATGCGACACCGATGCTCGCACCCGCGTTTACGTTGCTCGCCTTCACCATCGTCATCGTCGGCGGTATGGGCTCGATGGCCGGTGCCTTGGTCGCGGGCATCGTCATCGGCGTGTCGGAAGCCTTCGCGAGCTTCCTCCTGATTCCTTCCATGAAAAGCATGTTCTCGTTCGGCTTGCTCATCGCCGTTTTGCTGTTCCGCCCGCAAGGCCTGCTGGGGAAGCGCAAATGAAGGCGTTGGCGCGCATCTGGAACGCGACGAACCCGCGCGCACGCGCGGCCTTGGCGCTGTTCTTCGGCGCGTTGCTGGTGGCGCCCCTATTCGCCGACCGCTATTTGCTGTCGGTGCTGATCCTGATCTTCTATTTCGCGTTCGTCGGCCAAGCCTGGAACGTGATGATGGGCTTCGCGGGTCAGCTCTCGCTCGGCCACGCGCTTTACGTTGGCGTCGGTGCCTATGTCTCGGCCGCACTCTGGGTGAAGTTCGGCATCGGCCCGTGGGCGGGCGTGCTCGCCGCGATCGCGGCCTGCGTGGCGCTGGGCCTGATCATCGGTGCGTTGGGTTTCCGCTTCGGCATCGAAGGCGTCTATTTCGCGATGCTGACCATCGCGATCGCCGAATTCGTGCGCATCGCCTTCGACCATATGGAATGGACGGGCAAGGCGGGCGGCTTCTTCCTGCCGGTGCGCGCCGATGCGGCGGGCGAATGGTGGAATCTGCGCGGCGGACCGCTGCTGTTCTATTATGTGGGCTTGGCGCTGATGGCGGGCGCGTTCGTGATCTGCGCCATGCTGCGCCGATCGCGCATCGGCCATCAATGGCTGGCGATCCGCGAGGACGAGCAAGCCGCGCGGGCGCTGGGCATCGACGTGTTCCGCGCCAAGCTGATCGCGGTCGCGATCTCCTCGGCGATGACCGGCATCGGCGGCGTGTTCTACGCCTTCTATTACAACAACCTGTTTCCGGCGCAGGTCTTCGACATTTCGCGCTCGATCGAATTGATCCTTGGCCCCATCGTCGGCGGGCTCGGCACGTTGTTCGGGCCGATCCTGGGCGCGTTCATCCTCACACCGCTGGGCGAGGCGTTGATCGGTGCGACCGAGCGCCTGGGCGTGAACGTGCCGGGCGCCAAGGCCGTGTTCTACGGCGTGGCATTGATGGCGATCATCTACGCCGCGCCCTCGGGCGTGTGGCCGTGGCTCAAGAAGAAGCTGGGGCTCGCATGACGCAGCCCATCCTCAGCGTCAAGGGTGTCACCCAGCGCTTTCGCGGTCTCGTCGCCGTCGATGACGTGTCGTTCGACGTCGCCAAGGGCCAGATCTACGCGGTGATCGGCCCCAATGGTGCCGGCAAGACGACGTTGTTCAACCTGATCGCCGGCGTCTACACGCCCGCGGCCGGCACGATCGAGTTCGAGGGCGCGCGGATCGACGGCTTGGCGCCGGAGAAGATCTGTACACGCGGGATCGCGCGCACCTTCCAGATCGTGCGGCCGTTCCCCGGTTTGACCACGCTGGAAAACGCGACGATCGGCGCCTTGCTGCGCGATGCCGATCCCGATGCCGCCACCGAACACGCGAGCGAAATCCTGCGGCGCTTGGATCTGTGGGACAAGCGCGACGCGCGCGCGGGCGCCTTGACGCTGCCCGACCGCAAGCGGCTGGAAGTCGCGCGCGCCTTGGCGACGAAGCCCAAATTGCTGCTGCTCGACGAGGTGATGGCGGGCTTGCGCCCGACCGAGACCGACCGCCTCGTTGCGATCTTCCGCGAGCTGGCGCGCGAGACCGGCGTCACGATTCTGCTGATCGAGCACGTCATGCGCGCGGTGATGGCGCTCGCCGAACGCATCCTCGTGCTGCATCACGGCGCCAAGCTGGTCGAAGGCGCCCCCGCCGACATCGTGCGCGATAAGCGCGTGCTCGATTCCTATCTGGGCGCGGAGGCGTTGGGCTGATGCTGTCCGTCCGCGATCTCGACGTGTTCCATGGCGACGCACAGGCGTTGGACGGCGTGTCGCTGGACGTGGCGCAAGGCGGCATCGTCGCCATCGTCGGCGCCAACGGGGCGGGCAAGACGTCGCTGATCCGCACCATCGCGGGCATGTTCACCCCGCGCAAAGGGGTCATCGAATTCAAGGGCGAGAATATCGCCGGCTGGCCCAGCCATCGCGTCTGCGATCTCGGGATCGGCCAGGTCGCCGAAGGCCGCCAAGTGTTTCCGAGCTTGAGCGTGCGCGAGAATCTCGAAATGGGCGCGATGCTGCCGCGCGCCAAGGCGCATCGCGCGCGCAATCTCGAACATGGCCTGGCGATGTTCCCGAAATTGAAGGAACGCTACGGCCAAGCGGCGGGCACGCTATCGGGCGGCGAACAGCAAATGCTGGCGATCGCGCGCTGCCTGATGGGCAATCCCGAGCTCGTGATGTTCGACGAGCCGTCGCTGGGCCTGTCGCCGACGGTGACGCAGGATGTGCTGCGCGTGATCCGCGATCTCGCCGCCGGCGGTTTGACCTGCGTGCTGGTCGAGCAGAACGTCGCGGTGTCGCTGAAACTCGCGCACCACGCCTATGTTCTGGAAAACGGCCGCATCGTACTGTCGGGCACGGGCCGAGAATTGCTCGCCGACGACCGCGTGCGCAAAGCCTATCTCGGGCTTTAGCGCGTTTCCAATTCCGCCGGCATCGAGCGATCGAGCTTCGACAGGATGTATTGCCGCGCGACGACCGGCCCGTATTTCGCCGGGTTCGCCGCCGATTGGCAGGTCGGCAGACATTCGATCAACGCGTCGTCGTTGGGCCCCGAAAAGAACACCAGCGACAGACGTCGCGTGGCGATCGCGCCGTCGCGTGGCGGGTTGACCACGCGATGCAAGGTCGAGCGCCAGCGATCGTTGGTCCAGCGCGCGATCAGATCGCCGATATTGATCGTGAAGGCGCCGGGGTGGGGCAACACGTCGATCCATTGCCCGTCGAGTTCGACCTGCAAACCGCCGGGAGCGGAATCCTGGCGCAGGATCGTGAACCCGCCATAGTCGGAATGCGCGCCGTAGCGCAATTGGCCGGGTTCGGGTGCGTCCTTTTGCTCCGGGTAGTACGCGAGTCGCAGGACGCCTTTGCGCTTGTCGATATAGGTGCTGAAAAAATCTTCGGGCAGATCGAGGGCGAGGGCCGAGAGGCGCATGAGATCGCCCGACAGATCGCGCACCGCGACGAAATAATCGCGCAACGCCGCCGCCAATTCGGGCGGCTTCGCGGGGATCAGATTGCCGGTGGCCGCACTTGTCCCCGGCCGCAAATCCGGCGGTTCCATGTGCATTGCGTAGAAAACCAGTGCTTCGACCAGATCGGGCGGCCGGTCGTCGCCCCTTGTCAGCGCCACGCTTTCCACGCCCGCCGGCACATAGCCGCGATTCTTGACCCGGTCGGGCAGGGCGCTGCGCATTTTTTCGTCGAGCGGCAGATCGAAGAAACGGTTGGCGAGTTCATAGGCGCGCGCGGTGACGGCCGTATCCACGCCATGGCCGACGATGGTCGCGAAGCCAAACCGCTCGAATGTATGCCCGAATTGGCGCGCGAGATCGCGGCGCGACGTGCCGTCGCCGCCGCCGAGCGCGCTCATATCGATGACGGGAATCGCTGGCATGGGCGTTGCTGTTCCTCCGGGAAAGGCGAGGAAAGCGGCAGCAAGCCGCGTGCCATCGCCGCTTAAACGAAAGGAACGGGTGCGATGGCGTGGAAGATTTCCCGATTGGCCGGTGGATTGGTTGCGGCGATTGTCGCGGTTTCGGCTGCGCAGGCGCAAACACGCGATAAGGTCGTCTTCGGCCTGTCCTGGTTGCCGCAGGCCGAGCATTGCGGCTTCTTCCAGGCCCAAGCGACGGGGATCTACGCCGCCGCCGGGCTCGACGTCGAACTCGTCCAAGGCGGGCCGGGCGTCAATGTCGCGCAGCTCGTCGCGGCGGGCCGTTATCACTACGCGATGGGTTCGGCGCTGACGACGCTCAATATGCGCGTCAACAACGTGCCGGGTGTCACCATCGCGTCGATGTTCCAGAAAAGCCCGCAGACGCTGGTGGCGCACCCCGATCAAGGGATCACGAAGCTCGAAGACCTCAAAACCCGGCGCGTCGCCGTCGCCAATTTCTCGCGTACGACGTTCTGGGCGTGGCTGAAGGCCGCGCATGGTTTCGAGGATTCGCAATTGCGCCCTTATGTCTACAACCCGTCGACCTTCGTCGCGGACCCAAGCTCGGTGCAGCAAGGCTTCGTCACCGAAGACGCGTTTTTCCTGGGCCAGGCCTTGGGCAAGCCGCCGGTCGTGCTGCTACTCGCCGATTACGGCTATCCCGATTATCAGACGACGATCTTCGGCGTGGAATCGGAAATCGCCGCGCGTCCGCAAGTGGCGCAGCGCTTCGTCGACGCGACGATCAAAGGCTATGCGAGCTGCATGACCGGCGATCCCAAGCCCGCCTTCGAAGCGATCAAGGCCGCGATGGCCGAACAATCGCTGGAGCTGTCCGCATTCAAAGTCGCGCAGATGAAGAAATACGAACTCGTCACCGGCGGCGACGCGGCGACGCTGGGCATCGGCGCGATGACCGACGAACGCTGGAAGCGCATCTTCGACGTGATGTCCGACGCGGGTGTCTACGCCAAGGATTTGAACTGGCGCGCGGCGTACCGGCTCGACTTCGTCAACAAGAAGGTCGCGCAGTAGCCCTTAGACCATGGGCAGCGCGCCCTCGGGCGAATCCTGCAGGATTTCGGCGAGGGTGGAGAGGGCGCGCTCCAAATCGGAATCGTGATCGGGCTGGGTCAGCGCGATGCGCACGGCATGCGGCACGGGGGCGCGGCCCACGGCAAAGGCGTTGGCGGGGGCGACACCCACGCCGCGCCGGCGCGCGGTTTCGGTGAATTCCTCGCGCCGCCACGGCTCGGGCATTTTCAGCCAGATATGGAAGGCGCGCGGATGGCTGCGGAATTCGTAGCCGAGCAGGATCTGCGCGGCGAGTTTCTGGCGCCGCTCGGCGAGTTCGGTTTGATACGCCGCCGCTTTGTCGGCATCGCCCGAGCGGATCAGGCGCGTCGCGATCTCCGCGATCATCGGCGTGGTCATGAACGTGGCCGCCCGGATCGCCGCGGTCGCGCGCTGGATGATCGCATCGGAGCCGTGGAGGTAGCCTAAGCGCAAACCGGGGGCGACCGTTTTCGACAGGCTGGTCAGAAACACCGTGATGTCGGGGGCGAGTACGGCCAAGGGCGTCGAGGCGGGATCGAAGCTGCCATAGATGTCGTCTTCGATGATCGTCACGCCATGGCGGCGGCAAATCTCGACGATCGCTTTGCGCCGTTCCAGCGGCATGATCGTCGTGGTCGGGTTTTGGAAGGTCGGCAGCGCGTAAAGCGCCTTGGGCGCGTGCTGGCGGCACGCGGCTTCCAGCGCGTCGGGTAAGAGCCCGTCATCGTCCATCTCGATGCCGATGGGGCGCACGCCCAAAAGATTCGCGATCGATTTGATGCCGTAGAAGGTCAACGCTTCGACCAGCACCACGTCGCCCGGGCGGCACAAAGCCGCGATCGCCAGCATCATCGCGTTTTGGGCACCCGAGGTGACGGCGACGCGCGCCGGATCGGCGTTGACGCCCCGCCGGCGCAACCATTCGGCCCCCGCCTCGCGATGCGCGGGCAGGCCTTGGTTCGACGTGTAGCCGAGCAGCGGCTGGATATCACCTTGCGCGATGTCGGCGAGGTGCTTCGCGACCATCGCGGCGGCGGGGCCCGAAGCGCTGGGCAGATTGCGCGAGAGATCGACGTAATCGTCGGTCGTCGGCGGCGTGGGCATCAAGGGCGGCGGCGCGTCGCCCAAGCGGTCGCGAATATAAGTGCCGCGCCCGACTTCGCCGGCGATCAAGCCGCGTCGCTCGGCCTCGGCATAGGCGCGGGTGATCGTGCCGACGGTGAGGTGCAGTTTCCACGCGAGATCGCGATGGGTGGGCAGGCGATCGCCCGGCTTCAGCCGCCCCGCCGAGATATCGGCGGCAAGGGAATCGGCGATCGCGATATAGCGCGGGCCGGGGCGGGTTTCGATCTCGGGCTGCCAAGTTGTCATAGAGACAATGTAATTATTGACCCCGTATTGTGTCAATGAGATCGTGACAAAGCGAGACATTCATTCGGGATGTTTTGCGGACAAATGGAGGATTGCATGGATACAATAGCCCGGACCGGCCCGCTCGAGCAGATTGCTCGCGCGACCGTTTTCGCGACGTTGGAAGCCATGCGCGCGGTCGATCGCGTCCTTCTGCTCGCGGTCGAAACCCTGCTGAACTGGCAGGCCCGTGCGCGCATGCGCACCCAGATGGCCGAACTTTCGGAGCATCTGCGAAAAGACATGGGGCTGACGGTCGGCGACGTCATTCGCGAGTCCGACAAACCTTTCTGGATGAACTGAGCCGGGCGGGGGCCATGTCGGCGACGTTGGCCCTCGTTCCCATTCTGGTGTTCGCGCTGGCGGCATGGCGCGGGGTGAACTTCCTCGCACCCGCCGCCTGTGCGGGCGCGCTCGCGGCGTTGCTGCTGGCGGGATTTCCCGCCGGGGTGTTGCCGCGCGCCTTCTGGATCGCGGCCCCGATGGCGGCCGTGCTGTTCGCGGGTGTGTTGCTGCGCGAGGTCGCCAACCCGCGCGTGACGGCGGCCGCACCACGCGATGCGGCGCAGGCCCATCGCCGCCTGTTCGTCGCGTGTTTTCTGGTCGGCCCGTTCTTCGAATGCGCGGTCGGATTCGGCATCGGCGCGATGTTCGCGTTGCCGTTCATCTTCGCCGCGCATCGTAAAGCCGCCAACGCCGCCGCTTTGGCGATGCTGACCCAATGCCTGGTGCCGTGGGGCGCTTTGGCGATCGGCGTGATGGGCAGTGCGGATATCGCGAACGTCACCGCGATCGCGGTGGGGCAGGCGGCGGTCGCGGCCGTCGCGTGGATGCTGCCGCCGTTTTTGATCTGCTTCTGGTGGCTGGTTCGCGATCTCGGCGTTTCGTGGGCGCAACGCGCCGGCGACGCCGCGTGGCTCGCCGTGCTTTGGCTCGTGCTCGATTTCGTCGGTGCGCGCGCGACACCCGACGCGACGGGAATCGTCGCGACCGGTCTCGTCGCCGGGGCGCGGCTGCTATGGGACGAACGCCCCACGCCCGCCCAGGCGCTGCGCGTGATCGGCGCGAATTGGCCGTATGTGGCGCTGACGCTGGCGCTTGCCGGATCGCGTTTGGTGCCGGAAATCGGCGCGATCACCAAGGCCGTCGCGTTCCCGACCGCGTCGAACCTGCCGGCCTTCGCGCCGTTCCATCACGCGAGCTTCTGGCTGCTCGTCGTCGCCTTGCTGGCATCGCGCGGCGGGAACCTACCGCTCGCCGCCGCGTGGTCGCAAAGCGCGCGGCCGATCTTCGCGGGTTTCGCCTTCGTGCTGTTCGGCGAGGCGTTGGCCCAAGGCGGTTTCGCGGCGGCACTGGTCGCTTCCTTCACCGGCGTCGCGGGATCGGCGGCGATCGCGGTGGTGCCGATCCTGGCGATACTGGGCGGGGCGACGATCGGTTCGACGCTGGCGGCGAGTGCCATCAATCTGCCGCTGACCTTGCCGTTGATGGGCGCCAATCCCGTAACCGTGATCGGCGCGCACGCGGCGATCGCCGCCGCCTTCACCGCGTTTTCGCCCGCGCGCGTGACGCTCGTGGCCGGCCTTGCCGGCCTCGCGGGCGATGCGGGCGCCGTCTATCGTGAATTGCGCCCGCTGGTCGCGATTCTTTGCGTCGCCGCCGCCGCCTTGTTCGCGTGGGGAGTGTAATCGCCATGTATGTGCCCGCCGCCTTCGCCGGAACCGACGCGCAAGCGCGCGAATTGATCGACGCCTATCCTTTCGCGACCGTGATCGGAAACGGAGCGGGCGGCATGGTCGCGGCGCATCTGCCGCTGCTGCGCGACGGCGATACGCTGCTCGGGCATTTGGCGGGACCCAATCCGCTGGCCGATCTGCTGTTCGACGCGGCGAAGACCGGCAGGGACGTGCTGGCGATTTTCCACGCACCTCATTTCTACGTTTCGCCGACTTGGTACACGGCCAAAAGCGGCACGGTGCCGACCTGGAACTATGGCGCCGTGCATGTCTATGGCGTGCCGCGCGCCACGAACGACAAGGCGAAACTGCGCGATCTGGTTTCGCGCCTCGCCGCGCAGTACGAGAAGGGCGAGTGGCGCTTCGACGCCCAGCCCGAGATTTTCATCGACAAGATGCTGGGCGGGATCGCCGGTTTCGAAATCCCGATGACCCGCGTCGAAACCAAACTCAAATTGTCGCAGAACCGCGCGCGCGCGGATCGCGACGGCGTGCTCGCGGCGATCGACGGCGAGAACGCGGAATTCATGCGCCGCTACGGTTTACCGGAGAAGCAAGGATGAAAGTCGAAACGGTCACGCTCGAAGGCAGATATGTGCGTCTCGTTCCGTTGGAGATGGCGCATGCCGACGGCATCGCGTCGGTCGTCGATGCGTCGTTGACGCAGTATTTCCCCAAGCCGTTCCGCTCGATCGACGACGTGCGCGGCATGATCGCCGACGCGCTGAAGATGCGCGATGCGGGCACGGCCTTGCCGTTCACGACGATCGACATCGCGACGGGACGCATCGCCGGTGGTTCGCGCTTCGCCAATATCCGCACCCACGACAAGGTGGCGGAGATCGGCTTTACCTATGTCGGGCGCGATTTCCAGCGCTCGCCCGTCAATACCGAAGCGAAGATCCTGATGCTGCGCCACGCTTTCGAGACGTGGAAAGCGAATCGCGTCGAGTTCAAGACCGATTCGCTGAACGTGCAGTCGCGCACGGCATTGACGCGGCTGGGCGCCGTCGAGGAAGGCACCTTCCGCAATCACATGCTGATGGAAGGCGGGCGCCTGCGCCATTCGGTGTGGTTCTCGATCATTCCCGACGAATGGCCCGCGATCCGCGCGCGCCTGGAATCGCGTCTGGCGCAAGGGGGCTTCAAGCCATGAGCGAATTGGAACTGCCGATCTATCAGGTCGATGCGTTCGCCGACCGTCTGTTCGCGGGGAACCCCGCCGCCGTCGTGCCGTTGAAAGCGTGGCTGCCCGACGCGACGATGCAAACCATCGCGGCGGAGAATAATCTTTCCGAGACCGCGTTCTTCGTGCCCGAAGGCCCCGATTTCGGCCTGCGCTGGTTCACGCCGGTTTGGGAAGTGCCGCTCTGCGGGCACGCCACACTCGCTTCCGCTTTCGTCATCGCGACGATTTTGGAGAAGGGGCGCAGCGCCATGCGCTTCAACACCAAATCGGGCGTGCTGCAAGTGACCAAGGCGGGCGAGGTGTTCACGCTCGATTTCCCCGCGCGCGACATCGTCGACGACGTCGCGGCCGATTACGACGCGGTGGCCGAAGCGCTCGGCGCCAAGCCCGTCTGGGTCAAGCGTTCGGCCTATCGCTATCTCGCGCTGTTCGAGACGGCGGCGGAAGTCGAAAGCCTGAAACCGGATATGGGCAAGCTCAAAGCCACGCCCAAAGGCAACGCGATGGTGACGGCACCGGGCACGGATTGCGACTTCGTCTCGCGCTATTTCGCGCCCTTCGCCGGGATCGACGAAGACCCGGTCACCGGCTCGGCGCATTCGACGCTGATCCCCTATTGGGCGCAGGTTCTTGGCAAGAAGAAGCTGCATGCCCGCCAAGTCTCCGCGCGCGGCGGCACGCTGTGGTGCGAGGATGCGGGCGAGCGCGTCTATATGGCGGGCACGGCGAAGCTTTACATGTCGGGCACGATCAAGGTGCCGGCGTGAAGCGCATTCGCGACGATAGCTACGAAATCGACGACGATCGCGCGCGGATCGACCTGGCGCGCGTTCATCGCTGGATCGGCGAAGAAAGTTATTGGGCGCGCGGCATCCCGTTCGATCTGTTCAAGCGCAGCGTCGACGGGGCGCGGCCCTTCGGCATCTACGCGCCCGACGGCGCGCAGATCGGTTTCGCGCGGGTCATTTCCGACTTCGCGACGTTCGGCTATATCGGGGACGTGTTCGTCGATCCCGCCCATCGCGGCAAAGCCCTGTCGAAATTCCTGATGACCGCGATCATGGAACATCCCGAATTGCAGGGCTTCCGGCGCTGGATGCTGGTGACCGCCGACGCGCACGGGCTTTACCAGCAATTCGGGTTCGAGCCGCTGACGAATCCCGAGCGTGTCATGGAACGCCGGTTGTTGAATCCCTACGGTTCCGGCGCATGAACGAAACGCTGTTCTGGGCGCTGATCGGCTTCGCGCTGATCGTCAGCTGCACGCCCGGCCCCAACAACGCGATGCTGACGGCTTCGGGCGCCAATTTCGGCTTCCGCCGGTCGATCCCGCATATGCTGGGGATCAATGTCGGGTTCCCGGCGATGGTGCTGGCGATCGGCCTGGGCCTCGGCACCGTGTTCCAGACGTTTCCGTGGCTGCATATCGCGCTGAAATATATAGGTGCCGCGTATCTGCTGTTCCTCGCCTGGAAGATCGCCAATGCCGGCCGTGCGGCGGGCCGCGAAACGGCGAAGCCCTTCACATTTTTGCAAGCCGTCGCGTTCCAATGGGTGAACGTGAAGGGTTGGATCAACGCGGTGGGCGCGTTGTCGGCCTATACCAATCCCGCCGGCGACGCGTTCGGCGAAGCGGCGCGGGTGGCGCTGGTCTATGTCGGCGCCACCATCGTATCGAACACGCTGTGGTGCGGTTTCGGCGTGGCGATCGGCCGCTTGCTGAAGACCGAGCGTGCTTTGCGCTGGTTCAACTGGGTCATGGCGGCGGCCCTGGCGGCGTCGATCGTGCCGGTTTTCCTGGTCTAGCAAGTTCCGGGTGGAGACGGCGCCGCCGAGGGCCTAGATTTCCCGCCATGGACGATTACGCGCGCATCGAAAAAGCCCTCGCCTTTTTGGAGGCGAGCCTCGACGACCGGCCCGAATTGGACGCGGTCGCCGCCCATGTCGGCCTGTCGCCGTTCCATTTCCAGCGCCTGTTCACGCGCTGGGTCGGCGTCAGCCCGAAGAAGTTCCAGGAATATCTCGGCCTCGACCGTGCCAAGGCGTGCCTCGCCCAAGCGGGATCGGTGCTCGACGCGGCCTATGAAGCGGGGCTGTCCGGCCCTGGCCGCTTGCACGATCTGTTCGTGACGCACGAGGCGGTGACACCTGGCGAATTCAAGCGCGGCGGCGAAGGCTTGGCGATCGCCTGGGGCTGGGCGGACTCGCCCTTCGGCCCGGTGCTGGCGATGACCACGCCGCGCGGGATTTGCGGCCTCGCCTTCGCGATGGGCGAGGGCGAGCAGGCCAAGCGCGACGCGTTCGACGATATGCGCCGCCGTTTTCCCGGGGCGACGCTGCACGAGGATCCCGCCCAAGTGCGCGATCTTGCCGCCCGGATCTTCGATGCGCGCGCGGACAAGGGCGAACTCAAGCTGCTGCTCTGCGGCTCGCCCTTCCAGGTGCAGGTGTGGAAGGCGCTGCTCGCCATTCCGTCGGGGGCGCTGGTCGCTTACGACGACATCGCCGCGAAGATCGGCAAGCCCACCGCCAGCCGCGCCGTGGGCTCGGCCGTCGGCGCCAATCCGATCTCGTTCCTGGTGCCGTGCCATCGCGTGATCCGCAAATCGGGCGCCATCAGCCATTACCATTGGGGGCGGCCGCGCAAACTCGCGATGATCGGTTGGGAAGCCGCGCGCGCCGACGGTGCAAATCCGGTGGCGGGGGCGGCGTAACGCGCTATTCTCGCCGCCTCATTTGCGGGAGGCGATGCAATGGCGGCGAAGAAGCACAAGATCGCGGTGATCGCGGGCGACGGGATCGGCACCGAAGTGATCCCCGAAGGCCTGCGCGTGCTGGATGCCGCGGCCGCGCGTTACGGGATCGAGCTTTCCTACACGCATTTCAATTGGAGCTGCGAGGTCTACGCCAAGACCGGCAAGATGATGCCGGATGACGGCCTGGACCAATTGCGCCCGTTCGATGCGGTGTTCCTCGGCGCCGTCGGATTTCCCGGCGTGCCCGATCACGTGTCGCTGTGGGGCCTGTTGATCCCTATCCGGCGCGGCTTCAATCTCTACGCCAATGTCCGCCCGATCCGCTTGCTGGCCGGCACGCAAAGCCCGCTGGTCGGGCGCACGGCGAAGGACATCGATTTCGTCGTGGTGCGCGAAAACACCGAAGGCGAATATTCGGAAATCGGCGGCCGTTCGGGCAAGGGCACGGCCGACGAGATCTGCATCCAGGAAGCGGTGTTCACGCGCAAGGGCGTCGATCGCATCCTGAAATACGCCTTCGATATGGCGGCCAAGCGCCGCAAGCACGTGACCTCGGCGACGAAATCCAACGGTATCGTGCATACGATGCCGTTCTGGGACGAGCGCTTTGCCGAAATGGGTAAGCGCTATCCGGACGTGAAGACCGACCAGTATCATATCGACATTCTGACTTCGCATTTCGTGCGCCACCCCGATTGGTTCGACGTGGTCGTCGCATCGAACCTGTTCGGCGATATCCTCTCCGATCTCGGCCCCGCCATCGCTTCGGGGATCGGCGTGGCGCCGTCGGCGAATATCAATCCCGAACGCGAATTCCCGTCGCTGTTCGAACCGGTGCACGGTTCCGCCCCCGATATCGCGGGCAAGGGTATCGCCAATCCGGTCGGCACGATCTGGTCGGCGGCGATGATGCTCGATCATCTCGGGCATTCTGATGCCGCGCGCGCGATCGAAACGGCGATCGACGAAGCCTTGGGCGGCGGTTGCCGCACGCCCGACCTGGGCGGCAAGGCGACGACGGTCGATCTGGGCAAGGCGATCGCGGGGGCGGTGAAGTGAGTTCGACGCCGCCGCGCATGGATTACTATTTCGACGAGCTGACGCTCGGTCAGCGCTTCGAAAGTGCGGGCTATCGCTTCACCGAAGCGGCGATCATCGACTTCGCCTTCCAATTCGATCCGCAGCCCTTCCACATCGATATCGACGCGGCCAAGGAGTCGCATTTCGGCGGCTTGATCGCGTCGGGCTTCCACACGCTGAACGTCGCGTTCCGCATGCTTTATCAGACCGGCTTCCTGCGCGGCGCTTCGTTGGGCGGGCCGGGCATGGACGAATTGCGCTGGACGAAGCCGGTGCGGCCCGGCGACACGATCCGGGCGGTCGCCGAAGTGATCGAGCTGCGGCCGTCGCAATCGAAGCCCGATCGCAGTGTGGCCAAGTTCCGCTTGGCGGCCCTCAACCAAGCGAACGAGGAAGTGATGACCGCGATCATGATGGTGATCATGAAGCGGATGCGCGCATGAGCTTCAAACTGCGCGATGCCGCGCCGGGCGACGAGGCGACGATCGTCGCGCTGATCGAAGCGCTCGCGGAATACGAGAAGATGCGCGACCGTTGCGTGGCGACGCCCGAAGCGATGCGCGACGCGTTGTTCGGCGCCGAACCTTCCTGCGAATGCGTGCTGGCCGAACTCGATACCGGCCGCGTCGCGGGATTCGCGCTGTTCCATAAAACCTTCTCCACCTTTCTGGCGAAGCCGGGTTTGTGGCTCGAAGATCTGTTCGTCTATCCCGACCTGCGGGGACTTGGCATTGGCAAGGCGCTGATCGCGCATGGCGCCAAGCTCTGCGCCGCACGCGGTTACGGGCGATACGAATGGTCGGTGCTCGACTGGAACGCGCCGTCGATCGCGTTCTACGAATCGCTCGGGGCGCGGCGCAAGGAAGGCTGGTTCACCATGCGTCTGGACGGCGAGAAGCTCGCCGCCCTCGCGCGCAAGGCCTAGGCCGCGCGAACCTCGCGCAGGAAGCGATCGACCTGATCGCGCAGCCGCGCCGATTCGTGGCCGAGCTGCCCGGCGGATTCCAGCATCTCGTTCGCCGAATTGCCGGTCTGGCGCGCGGCGTCGGTCACCGTCACGATATTCGACGAGACTTCCGCCGTGCCGGCCGAGGCTTGCTGCACGTTGCGCGCGATCTCCGCGGTCGATGCGGATTGCTCCTCCACCGCCGCGGCGATCGAGCCCGCGATCTGATCGATGCGCTGGATCGTGTCGCCGATCGAGCGGATCGCCGCGACAGCACCGCCGGTCGCGGTCTGGATCGCGGTGATCTGGCCGCCGATCTCCTCGGTCGCCTTCGCGGTTTGGGTCGCGAGGTTTTTGACCTCCGACGCGACGACCGCGAAACCCTTGCCCGCTTCGCCCGCGCGCGCCGCTTCGATCGTGGCGTTGAGGGCCAATAGATTCGTCTGGCTCGCGATTTCGCTGATCAAGCGCACGACTTCGCCGATCTTGCCGGCCGCCACGCTCAGGGCTTCGACCTGATGGTCGGTCGCCTTGGCTTGATTGACCGCGTCGCGCGCGATGGTCGCGGATTCCGAGACCTGGCGCGAGATTTCGCCGATCGAGGCGGAGAGTTCTTCGGCCGCCGAGGCGACGGTCTGGATATTGACGGCCGCCTGTTCGGAGGCGGCGGCGACGGCCGAGGATTGGCGCGTCGTTTCCTCGGCGGAGCCGCCGAGCTGCTTGGCGGTGCTTTCGAGTTGGGCCGCCGCACTCGCCACGATCTCGACTGCACCCTTCACGTTGGTCTCGAAATCGTCGGCGAGCGTCACCTGCTTCGTCACCACGCTCCAGCTCAGCATCGGGCCGATATAGGCGCCCGCACGGTCGTACATCGCCGATGCGCGCAGATCGAGCGTCTCGGTGCCGAGCTTGATCTTGGCGCGATGGGGCAAGTTGGCGGGATTCGACAACAAGCCGCGTTGATGCGACGGATCGCGGTGGAAATGGTCGATCGACGTGCCGACGATATCCTCCGCCTTCATGCGGATCAGCGATTCGAACGGCCGCAGGGAATCGATCGTCGCCTTGTTGGCGTAGTTCACTTTGTATTCGTTCTTGGGATCGGCGGTCATGATGGCGAGCGGCATGCCCTCGACCATCTGCTTCAAGCGGAACGCTTCGCCCACCGCGACGCAAAGCTTGGCCATCGCCGCTTGCAGCGATCCGATCTCGTCCTTGCGGCCGTCGGCGGCGATGGCGACGGTGTCGTCGCCATCGGCCAAGCGCTTGGCGGCGTCGACGAGACGGGCGAGCGGGCCTTTGAGGCTCGCGGCGAAGCCCCAAGCGATCAGCAAAGCGAGCAATGCCGCACCCGCGCCGATGATCGTCATCATGCGCTGGCGCGCGACGAGTTCGGCGTCGGCGGCGGCCAGGGCTGTGCTCTCCTCGGATTCGGCGCGCTCGGTCAGCTTGCCGGCGATCTCGGTCATCTTGTCGCCGTCGGCGCCGATGGCGGCACGGCGTTCCCAGAACGCTTTGACGTCGGCGCGATAGCGCGCGTAATCGTCGCGATATTTCTCGACCGCGCGGACTGAATCGGCGAGTGCGGCCGGCGCGCCGGGCATGGCGCGGGCGTTTCCGAGCGATGTCAGCGCGTCGGCGAAGGCGCGATTCGCGCCGTCGATATCCGCATCGGCGCGGCTGGCGCGAAAGCGCATCGCGCGCACGCGGCCCAGCATGTAATGCTCGGCGGCGAGATTGAGCTGGACGGCCATGTCGGCCAAACCTTGCCGCGCGACGGCGTCGCGCTGGTTTTGGATCGCCGTGCGATTGGGCGGCCCGGTCCGGTCGAGTTCGGCGAGCGTCGCGCGAATTCGCGCATCGGAATCGCGCAAATCCTTCCAGCCGGCGACGGCGTATCTGTCGTAGAGCTTCGCCAGCTCGGCGACGGCGGCGCGCTTCTCGGCGTCTAGATCCCGCTCCAGCACGTCCTTCAACTCGCTGCGCGAGAATGCGACCGTCTTATCGACTTCCGCGGCGGGCGCGTCGCCGGGCATTTGCAGCCAGACGTTCAGCGCGTTGCTGAGTTGGGTGAGACTGAGATCGAGCCCGCGGACATGGCTGGCGATATCCGCGAATTCCGCCGCGCGATCCGACGATGCCTTCGTGTCGATCAGCGATCGCACCGCGTAGGCCGCGGTGCCGCCCAGCAGGATCGCAACCAAGCCGAATGCCGCGAAGAGCTGGCCGATTAGCGAGAAGCGGCCGAAAGGTGAAAGCGCGCGCATTTTGGGGGGCTCCTGCGTTTTGCGTCGGCTTCATGCCGATTTAAGAATGCGCTCCGAAACTGCGCGCGTCGAATTAATGCTGCGTAAAACCAGGAGTAACGATTCGATGGTCAGTCCGAAAATATTGTATGCGTTGCAGCGCAACAACTTGGCCTAGATATGAAATTGCGTCGCATCAGCGGGATAAAGCACCATTCGGGCTCGCTAATTTGTACTCGATACGGTGTATCGCCGATTTCTACACTCATTCGAGGGTAGATTTTCGAGCCTCGCCGCGCGTGCGAATCCGAGTTACCGATTCTTATCTCTGCGCAAGATCTCGGGCCGTCCCAGTTCAAAAATTGAAAATCGGTGAAACGATGCAGAGTGCAACTCGTATATTGTTTCTTCCCAAGTTGCGCATTTTGTCGGGCGAGCTTACCGGCCCCGACGAGCCGCGCGCTTTGTTGCAGGCGGCGATCCTCGTGCCGCTTGCGCCGATCTCGTGCCGGTTCGCCGTCGCGGGCAACGAAGTCACGCTCGACGCCGATCATGCGCTGCTCGTCAATCCGATGACGGAACATGCGCGCCTCGACGCAGGTCCCCGTAGCGCCATGCTCGTGGCGCTGTTGGGACCCGATTGGGTCGCGCCGCATATTTCGGGCAAACGCGGCGTTCAAGCCTCGCGCCCGTTCCCCGCGACGCTGGTGCCGCAAACGCCGTCGTTCCGCCAGCGCCTGGACGCGCTGTTGGCGCAGCTGCGCGATCCGGCGGCGACGGATATGGACCTGACCGCCGCGGCCGAGACCTATGCGCAGGAAGCGCTCGATATCTATGCGGGGCCGGTCGAAACGTCGGGCCCGGCCTTCGATTATCGCATCCGGCGCGCGATCCAGACGATCGGCCTCGACCCCGCCAAGCCGCCCTCGGTCGACGATCTGATCACCGCGTCCGATCTGTCGCGTTCGCGCTTTTTCCAGCTGTTCCGCGAATGCACCGGCCTGACGCCGCAAATGTATATCGACGCGCATGCGATCGAATCGGCGCTGGATGCGTTGACGCGGGGCGGCCGTCCGGTCGCGCGAATCGCGCGCGAAGCGGGGCTCGGCTCGCCCGAGCGTTTCGCGCGCTACGTGAAACGCATGACCGGCTTGGGCCCACGTGAATTCCGCCGCGCGGCGTTGCGCTTGGATGGGGCGCCCCCCGAAGCGCCGCGCTTCGATCACACGGCGCCCGCGCCGATCAGCCCGGCCTGATATCCATCGCACCGCCCGGCCGCAAATGCGGCAGCAAGCGGGGCCAGTCGTCATGCGCCACCGCGACGCAGCCGGCGGTCGGCGTCCAATCGGGGCGCGCGACATGCAGGAAAATCGCCGAGCCCAAGCCCGGCATGGGCGGCGCGTCGTTCCAGCCCAGCGGCACGATCCAGTCATAGACGGTGTCGTCGCGCCAGAGACGCTCCGGGTGTTCGGCGGGGGCCGAACGGCGCAGCGTGTTGTAGGCGGGCGAGGCGGGATCGTCGTCCCACCACATATCGGGCTCGATCGCCTGGAACGGCAGCGGCGAAACGGCCGTCACGCGATCTGCGCGGAAAAACGCGAAGCGCAGCAAATGACGCCCGGCCGGCGTGGCGCCGTCGCCTTCGCGCTTCGCATCGGCCGCGACGATGCCGCCGCGCCCGACGACGCAGCGAAGATCGAGATCGGCGACGCACAAGCGTCCGTTGCGAACCAGGAGATCGGTCATCCGACGATATTGTACCCGGCGTCGACGTAATGCACGCCGCCGGTCATGCCCGCGGCCGCGTCGGTCGCGAGGAACGCGGCAAGCGCGCCGATTTCCGCGATCGTCACCAAGCGCCGTCCGGGGCTGTGTTCCTTGGCGCGTTCGACCAATTCGTCGAAGCGATCGATGCCCGACGCGGCGCGCGTCAGCAGCGGCCCCGGCGAAATCGCATGGGCGCGGATGTTCTTCGGCCCCAGCTCCGCCGCGATGGCGCGCACGCTTGCCTCCAATGCGGCTTTGACCGGGCCCATCAAATTGTAATTCTCGACCGCTTTCTCCGCGCCGTAGAAGCTGACCGTCATCAGCGTGCCGCCATCGCGCATCAACGGCTCGGCCAGTTTGGCCATGCGGATGAAGGAATGGCACGACACGTCCATCGCCTGCAGGAATCCGTCGCGCGAGGAATCGGTCACGCGCGCGTGCAAATCCGCGCGCGGCGCGAAGGCGATGGAGTGCAGCAGAATGTCGAGCCTGCCCCAGCGTTCGGTCACGGCGGCGAAGCAGCGTTCCAACGCGCCGGGCTCGCGCACGTCGAGCGGGATCAGAAAATCCGCATCGAGCTTTTCCGTCACCGCGCGGACATGCTTCTCCGCCTTCTCGTTCAAATAGGTGACGGCGAGTTCGGCGCCCGCTTCGCGCAGCGCGGCGGCGCAGCCGGCGGCGATGGATTGGCCGTTGGCGATGCCGACGATCAAGGCCTTCTTGCCGGCGAGAGGGGCGGGGATGGTCATGCCGTCACGATAGCGTCGGAATATGACGCTTCCCAAGCGCCTCGACGCGACGTTCGGCCGCATCGGTGAAATCCGGTTGCGCGAAGCGGACTCGTTCTATAGAACCTGCGGCGGGCCAGAACCTCCCAACGGGTTCCGGACCTTCTGTAAGGAAGGGATTTTAAAATGACGAAGCCTGCCACGCGCCCGAATTGCGCGAATTTTTCCTCCGGCCCTTGCGCCAAGCGCCCCGGCTGGAATCTCCAAGCCCTCGAAAACGCGGCCCTCGGCCGTTCGCATCGCTCGAAACTCGGCAAAGCCAAGCTTGCCGACGTGATCGAACGCACGCGCAAAATCCTCGGCATCCCCGCGGATTATCGCATCGGCATCGTCGCCGCGTCGGATACGGGGGCGGTCGAAATGGCGCTGTGGTCGCTGCTGGGTCAGCGCGGCGTCGACATGTTGACTTGGGAATCCTTCGGGGCCGGTTGGGTCACCGATGTGGTCAAGCAGCTCAAGCTCAAAGATACGCGCAAGCTCGAAGCCGATTACGGCGCGCTGCCCGATCTGAAATCCGTGAACTTCGACAACGACGTCGTCTTCACCTGGAACGGCACCACCGCCGGCGTGCGCGTGCCGAACGGCGACTGGATCCCGGCCGACCGCAAGGGCCTGACGATCTGCGACGCGACCTCGGCCGCCTTCGCGATGAAGCTGCCCTGGGACAAGCTCGATGTGACGACGTGGTCCTGGCAGAAGGTGCTCGGCGGCGAAGGCCAGCACGGCATGCTGGTGTTGAGCCCGCGCGCCGTCGAACGCCTGACGACCTACACGCCCGCCTGGCCGCTGCCGAAGATCTTCCGCCTGACGCAAGGCGGCAAGCTGATCGAAGGCGTGTTCAAGGGCGAGACGATCAACACGCCCTCGATGCTCGCGGTCGAAGACGCGCTCGACGGTTTGATGTGGGCGGAGAAGATCGGCGGGCTCGACGCGCTGGTCGCGCGGTCGGAAAAGAACCTCGCCGCGATCGAAGCCTGGGCCGCGAAGACGCCGTGGGTCGGCTTCCTCGCCGCCGACAAGGCGATCCGCTCCTGCACCTCGGTCTGCTTGGTCATCAAGGACCCGGCGGTGACGGCGCTGGATGCCGACGCGAAGGCCGCCTTCTCGAAGAAGATGGTCGCGATGCTGGAGGCCGAAAAGGTCGCCTACGACATCGACGCCTATCGCGATGCGCCCCCGGGCCTTCGCATTTGGGCCGGCGCCACGGTGGAAACCGCCGATCTTGAGGCGCTGTTCGGCTGGCTCGACTGGGCCTTCGCCGAAGCCAAAGCATCACTTTCCAAAGCGGCCTGATCCTTTTTCCCGTTCCCTGAAACGGCGCGGTTCTCCGCGCCCGGAGTATCCCTATGCCCAAGGTTCTTATTTCCGACGCTTTGTCCCCGCGCGCGGTCGAAATCTTCAAAGAGCGCGGCATTGACGTCGATCTCAAAGTCGGGCTGAAGCCGGACGAGCTCAAATCCATCATCGGCGAATATGACGGCCTTGCGATCCGCTCGGCGACGAAGGTCAACAAGGACATCCTCGCCGCCGCGACGCATTTGAAGGTCATCGGCCGTGCGGGCATCGGCGTCGACAACGTCGACGTGCCCGCCGCCACGACGCGCGGCATCGTCGTGATGAACACGCCCTTCGGCAATTCGATCACGACCGCCGAACACGCGATCGCGCTGATGATGGCGCTCGCGCGTCAGCTTCCCGCCGCCGACAAATCGACCCAGGCCGGCAAGTGGGAAAAGAACCGCTTCATGGGCGTGGAAATCACCGGCAAGACGCTGGGCCTGATCGGCTGCGGCAATATCGGTTCGATCGTCGCCGAGCGCGCCTTGGGCTTGAAGATGAAAGTCGTCGCGTTCGACCCGTTCCTGACGGCGGAGCGCGCGAAGAATCTCGGCGTCGAGAAAGTCGAACTCGACCAGCTGCTGGCGCGCGCGGATTTCATCACGCTGCACACGCCGCTGACCGAGCAGACGAAGAACATCCTCGACGCCAAGGCGTTGGCGAAGACCAAGAAGGGTGTGCGCATCGTCAACTGCGCGCGCGGCGGCTTGATCGTCGAGGACGATTTGAAGGCGGCGTTGGATTCGGGCCATGTCGCGGGTGCGGCGCTCGACGTGTTCATGGTGGAACCCGCGAAGGAACATGCGCTGTTCGGCCGCGACGACGTGGTCTGCACGCCGCATCTGGGCGCTTCGACCAGCGAAGCGCAGGAGAATGTGGCGCTGCAGGTCGCCGAGCAGATGTCGGATTTCCTGCTGACGGGGGCGGTCACCAACGCCGTCAACATGCCGTCGGTCTCGGCCGAAGACGCGCCGAAACTCCAGCCTTATATGAAGCTCGCGACCGATCTCGGCCGCTATCTCGGCCAGTTGCAGGACGAGAACGTCAAGGCGATCTCGATCGAATACGAAGGCTCGGTCGCCAATCTCAACACCAAGCCGCTCACGGCTTGCGTGCTCGCCGGCTTCCTCGGCGTGAAGATGGAAAGCGTCAACTCGGTCTCGGCGCCGGCCGTCGCGCGCGAGCATGGTATTGGCGTGACCGATATGCGCCACGACCGCACGTCCGATTATCCCACGCTGATCCGCGTGACGGTGGAATCGGAAGGGCAGAAGCGCATCATCGCGGGCTCGCTGTTCGGCCAGGCGAAGGCGCGCATCGTGCAGATCGCCGAAGTGCCGATCGAAGCCGAGTTCGCGCCGCATATGCTCTACGTGCGCAACCAGGACAAGCCGGGCTTCATCGGCGCCATCGGCCGCTTGTTCGGCGATGCGGGCATCAACATCGCGTCGTTCCATCTCGGCCGCACTTCGGCCGGGGCGGACGCGATCTGCCTGATCGCGGTCGACCAGCCGCCGTCGGAAACGGTGCTCACGAAAATCCGCGCACTGCCCCAAGTGCTGCGCGTACGCGCGCTGGCGTTCTAATCGAACGTCTATCGCGAAGAAGAATGAAGGCGGGCGCCGAAAGGCGCCCGCCTTTATGTTTTTTTGAGCTGGTGCGCGAGCAAGGCGTAAGCGGCGATCACGAACGCGGCTTGGATCGCCATCGCCTCGCGCGTGGCGTTGCCCGCAAGCGTGGCGAGCCACGCGGGCACATCGGCGGCGGCGATCGGTAACAGACCGAGCGTTTGGAATTCGCCGACCGACGCGGCGATCAAGCGCAGCGCCACGGCGAAGAGCGCGAGCGCCACGAAGATTCGTGCCGCATCTCGGGCGCGATGGCGTGCCAATCGCGTCGCGGCCGCGAGCATCAGCGCCGCCCCGCCCGCTGCGGCGAAGGCAGGGGCGAGGGTGCCGAACTCGCTTGCCGTGTTGTGGACCGCCTCGACCATTTTCGCTCAGATATGCAATTAAGACTTATTCGCAATATAAGATGATCTGAGCGAAATGAAAGGCCGGCTTGCCGGATTCGGGCCTCGGTCTGTCGCGGCGGCCGCGGAACGGCGGACGTCGCGAGCCGGACCCATTCGCGGGCGGTGCGACACTTCGGCATAACTATATGAATTGGCATTGAAATCCGGTGAACGGCGGCACGATACGGGGCTGCCTTTCGCCAGGCCTTGGCCCGGCCCGCGAAACCCGCTACACACCCCCGGAAAAGCCGGTCGGCCAAAAGGTCGGGCGCGTTTTTCGCCCGTCCGCCAGAAACGCCACCGCGTGGTTCCATTCCCACGCCCCGACATCGGCTCACGCTCCCATGAACGAATTGACGACCCGCGCCCTTCTGCCTGCCGGTCTGCGCGACGCGCTGCCGGCCGAGGCCGAACAGGAAGCCGAAATCGTCTGGCGCATCGCGCAGGTCTTCGCGTCCTACGGCTATCGCCGCGTGAAGCCGCCGATGGTCGAGTTCGAGGATTCGCTGCTCGCCGGCAGCCAAGCCGCCCTCGCGCGCCAGACCTTCCGCCTGATGGATCCGGATTCGCAGCGCATGATGGCCTTGCGCGCCGACATGACGCCGCAGGTCGCGCGCATCGCGGCGACGCGCCTGAAAGGCGAAGCGCGGCCGTTGCGCCTTTGCTATGCGGGCCAAGTCATGCGCGTGAAGGGTGACGCGCTGCGCCCTGAGCGCCAGTTCGGCCAAGTGGGTGCGGAGTTGATCGGCGCATCGGAAGCGCAAGCCGATAGCGAGATCGTGACGATGGCGGCCGATGCGCTGGGCCAAGTCGGTGCGGCGAATATCTCGATCGACCTCGCCATCCCCTATCTCGTCTCGGCCGTGCTCGCCGCCCATCCCGATCCGGGGCCGGTGGCGAAGGAAGCGATCCGCGTGGCGCTGGAAAAGCGCGACGGCGAAACGCTGGCGCGCGTCGGCCGCGAAGCGGGTGCGGTGCTCGCCAAGCTCGTCGCCGCATCGGGCCCGGTCGAGAAGGCGCTGCCCGCGTTGAAGGCGCTGGATTTGCCCGCGGACGCCAAGCGCGAAATCGCACGTCTGGAACAAGCCGTCGGCTTGATCCGCGCTTCGCGCCCCGATCTGGCGCTGACGGTCGATGCGGTCGAACGGCGCGGCTTCGAATATCAGCAGGGTTTGAGCTTCACCGTATTCGCGCGCGGCGTGCGCGGCGAATTGGGGCGCGGCGGGCGCTATCTCGCCGGCGAGGATTTGATGGAAGGGGCGGGCGAAACCGCGACCGGCGTCACGCTGTTTACCGATACGGTGCTGCGTGCCTTGCCGTTCCCGCCGCCGCGCAAATGCGTGTTCGTGCCGGCCGATGCGCCCGCGGGCACGGAATCCGAATTGCGCCGCCAAGGCGAAATCGCGCTGCGCGGCTTCGCCGCCGGGGCGGATCCGAAATCTCTGGGCTGCACGCATGTCTGGCGTGCGGGCGCCGTCGTCAAGATCGAAGGGTAAGCAACATGACCAACGTCACCGTCGTCGGATCGCAATGGGGCGACGAAGGCAAAGGCAAGATCGTCGATTGGCTGTCGGAACGCGCCGAAATTGTCGTGCGCTTCCAGGGCGGCCATAACGCGGGCCACACGCTGGTCATCGACGGCGTGACCTATAAATTGTCGCTGCTGCCGTCGAGCGTCGTGCGCAAGGGCAAGATCGGCGTGGTCGGCAACGGCGTGGTCGTCGATCCTTGGCATCTGCTGAAGGAGATCGCGGCGATTCGCGAAAAGGGCGTGGATGTCGGCCCGCATAATCTGCGCGTGGCGGAAAACGCCGCGTTGATTCTGCCGCTGCATGGCGAGATCGATCGCCTGCGCGAAGAAGCGCGCGGCAGCGCCAAAATCGGCACGACCGGGCGCGGCATCGGCCCCGCTTACGAGGATAAGGTCGCGCGCCGCGCGATTCGCCTGTGCGATCTATTCGACGGGCCCACGCTCGACGCCAAGCTCGAGGAACTTTGCCGCCATCACGACGCGCTGCGCAAAGGCTTGGGCTTCGCGCCGGTCGATCGGCCGACCTTGCGCAAGCAATTGCTGGAACTCGCACCCCAGCTCGCACCCTATGCCGATCCGGTGTGGCCGTTCCTGGGCGATTCCAGCAAGGCGGGCAAGCGCATCCTGTTCGAAGGCGCGCAAGGCGCGTTGCTCGACGTCGATCACGGCACTTATCCGTTCGTCACCTCGTCGAACACGGTGGCCGCGCAAGCCGCGACCGGTTCGGGCTTGGGCCCGCACGAAGTCGGCTACGTGCTCGGTATCACCAAGGCCTACACGACGCGCGTGGGCTCTGGCCCGTTCCCGACGGAGCTGACCGATTCGATCGGCCGGCATCTCGGCGAGCGCGGGCATGAATTCGGTACCGTCACCGGGCGCGCGCGCCGCTGCGGCTGGTTCGATGCGGTGCTGGTGCGCCAGACCGTGCGCACCGGCGGCATTCGCGGCATCGCGCTCACCAAGCTCGACGTGCTCGACGGGCTCGACGAGATCAAGGTCTGCGTCGCCTACGATATCGGCGGCAAGCGCTACGACCGGTTGCCCGCCGCCCAGCATCTGCAAGCGCAGGCGGCCCCGATCTACGAGACGCTGCCGGGCTGGAAGGAATCGACGCAAGGTGCGCGGTCCTGGGCCGATCTGCCGGCGGCGGCGGTCAAATACATCGTGCGGATCGAGGAATTGATCGGCGCGCGCGTCGCGTTGCTGTCCACCAGCCCCGAACGCAACGACACGATCCTGGTCGAGGACCCGTTTGCCGATTGATTTTGTTGGCTAAATCGGTTCGTTAACCAGTTTTCGACAAACACGGCTTAAATTCGGGAGATCGATCCGGACAAACGCGGAGGGCGGCCTATGGCCGAACCGGCCAATCAACGCGACGACGACGACGAGAAGGGTGGCCCCGCCAAGGGGCCGTCCGGCACGTCCGTTTCGCTCGCGGGCCGGTTCAAGATCTATCCGTCGTCGCCCATTCCCGAAATGTCGACCGCCAGCGTGCGCGCCTATCTGGCGGTCGACGAGCGCGACACGATCGGCCAGCGCGTGGCGCTGATCTGCAGCCAGGAGATTCCGCCGCGGCTGGAGATGGCCAAGAACATCAAGGGCGTCGAGCGGCCGGGCCTGCTGCGGCTTTACGAATTCGGTCTGGTCGACTGGCCGGGTGCGTCGGCGCGGCGCTTGGCCTTCATTTACGATTTGCCCGAGGGCGGGCCGCTGTGGCGCGGCAACGGCCCACGCGACGAATGGCCGGCCCCCCGCTTGCTGACGCATTTCCTGCTGCCGCTCGCCAATGCGTTGGGCGAGCTGTTCCACCGCAACGTCACCCATCGCGGCATCCGCCCGACCAATCTGTTCTGGCTCGACGAAGCGCGCACGCGCATCGTGCTGGGCCCTTCGTTCCACGTGCCCGGCGGCTTCGAACAGCCCGCCCCGCTGGAACCCATCGAACGCGCGATGGCCGATCCCGACGCGCGCGGCTCGGGCACGCGCGAGGACGATATGTTCGCGCTCGGCATGACGCTGCTCGCCTTCGCGCAAGGCTTCATGCCGGGCCAAGGCATCGACGTGGACGAGCAATTCGCGCGGCGCGTGGATCGCGGCACGTTCGACTCGCTCGCCGACCTTACGCGTATCGCGCCGCAAGTGATGGAAGTGCTGCGCGGCCTGACCAACGATTGGGAACAGGACCGCTGGACGCTGGAAATGCTGAAAGGCTTCCTCGACGGCAAGCGCCAGCAGGTCAACCCGTCGTCGCCGCTGGTGTTGCGCGCGGCCAAGGGCTATCGCTTCGGCGGGCGCGAATACAAGACGCCGCGCGATCTGGCGCACGGTCTCGGAAGGCGCTGGGAAGCGGCGGCGGCCGAATTGCGCAACGGCAATATCGCGATGTGGGTGCGCAACACGCTGGGCGATCAGAAACTGCATGACCGCCTGAACGCGGCGGTGCGCGAGCCCAGCGGCGATCCCAACCCGACCTACTCCGATGCGCTGACGGTGGCGCGCGCGTCGATCGTGCTCGATCCTTTGGCGCCGATCCGGTTTCGCGGCCACAGCGTTCATGTCGACGGTTTGGGTACGGCGATCGCGGTCGCCATGCGCAAGCCGGGCGGCGGGCCGATTTTCGCCGACCTCATCCGCAGTCGCGTGATCGGGCTATGGACGATGCTGCATAAATCGTCGGGCGGGCGCGGCTTGCCGCCGGCGGGCTTCGTCGAACGCTTGGGCAAATGGATCGAAGATCCCGCCCCCGGCAACGGCATCGAACGTGTGCTCTACGAACTTAATCCCAATCTGCCGTGCTTCTCCGAACTCGCGGCGGGCATGTGGGTGTCGGAACCCGATCAGGTGCTGGAGGCGCTGGAAGCCGCCGCCGGGTCCGGCCACAAGCCGATCGACCGGCACATTGCCGCCTTTCTTGCGGTCCATGCGGGTGCGGACCCCGCACAAATTCGCGTGCTGATGAATCCTGAACAAGTCGACATGTCGGGCGGCATGTCGATCCTGCGCATGTTGTCGGATTTGCAGGAACGTTTCGGTCCGCCGATGGTGCCGCGCTTGACCGCGTGGTGCGCCACGCTGGTGCGCGGCTATGTCGACGGGATCAATCATTTGCCGCTGCGCCAATCGCAGATCGAGCGGCTCAATCAAGTCGCCGAAGAAGGCAATCTCAAAGCGCTGCTCGAGCTCGTCGATAACGAGAAAATGCGCGAGGTCGATCATTGGGGCTTCGACGCCGCCAAGGAAGCCTATGTCGCGGCGGGGGCGGAGATGGTCGAGATCAGGGGCGGTGCGAAACAACGCGCGCATGCGGCGATGCTCGCGGGCAAGGAAACGGCCGCACTCACCTCCGCTTCGCTGTCGGGCGTTGTCGGTATCGGATCGATTCTCTGGCGGATTCTGTTTTAGCCATGGCCAAGCAACCCAAATCGGCGAAGAAGGGCCCCAGCGCCATGACGCTCGCCATGGCGGGGACGGGCGTCATCGCGATCGTCGCGTGGCTTGCCTATAACGTGCCGTGGCTGTGCCTGTTCGTGGTCGCGGGCTTCCTGCCCACGCTCGCCGCCGCGATCGTCGATCCCACGCGCCAGAAGCACGACGCGATCGCCGTGGGCACGATGAGCATGGGCGCGATGCTGCCCTTCCTGCTCGACGGATTCGCGATGATGGGCCGCACCGGCGGGCGCGAGATTCTCGGCAACGCCTTCGCCTGGCTGTCGGTCTACGGGGCGGCCGTATTCGCCTGGGGCCTGTGCTGGCTGTTCCCGATCATCGCGAACATCATCTACGAAAACCGCGCGCAGAACCGCTTGCGCCAATTGCAGCGCCGCCAAAACTCACTCGAAACCGAATGGGGCGAGCGGGTGAAGGAACTCGCCGACCTGCCGCCGCAATAATCCGGTTCAGGCGGCGCCGCGTTCGACGGTCAATCCCGCGTTTTCCAATTCGCCGACCAGCTTGTCGCCATGCGCGCGATCGACGACTTCGATCGTCGCTTCGACCGTCACCGCGCGCGCAGAGCGTTCGGTGAAAGTGCGCTGGTGCTCGACCTCGACGATATTGCCGCCCGCCTTGCCGATGCGCCCGGCCAGATCGGCGAGCGCGCCGGGGCGGTCGGGAATCTCGATCGACAAGCGCAGCAAGCGCCCGTCGCGCGCAAGGCCGCGCAGCAGCACGCTGGACAACACGCGCGTATCGATATTGCCGCCGCACAGGACGAGGCCCACTTTGCGGCCCTTGAAGCGTTCGGGATGGGCGAGCAACGCGGCAAGCCCGGCCGCACCGGCACCCTCCGCGACGGTCTTTTCGATTTCGATTAGCAGCACGATCGCGCGTTCGACGTCCAGCTCGTCGACCACGACGACATCGCGCACCAATTTGTCGATCACCGGCCAGCATTGCGCGCCCACGTCGGCGACGGCAATGCCTTCGGCGATGGTCGTCCCGCCGGTATGGACCTTCTCGCCGGCTTTGCGTTGCGCGGCCGACGCGAAAGCCTCGACCTCGACTCCCACGATTTCGATCGCCGGATTGATCGACTTGGCCGCGACGGCGCAGCCCGAAATCATCCCGCCGCCGCCGATGGGGATCACCAGCGTGTCGAGATCGGGGAAATCCGCGAGCATCTCCAGCGCCAGCGTGCCTTGGCCCGCCATGATCGCCGGATCGTCGTAGGGATGCACGAAGACCAGATTTTCCTTCGCCGCCAGATCGCGCGCGAAGGCGGCGGCCTCGGTCAGCGCATCGCCTTCCAGGATCACGCGCGCATCGTGGTCGCGCGTGCGCGCGACCTTCGTGAACGGCGTGGCCTTGGGCATTACGATCGTCGCGGCAATACCCAAGCGCTTGGCATGATAGGCGACGGCTTGCGCGTGGTTGCCGGCCGACATCGCGATCACGCCGCGTTGGCGCTCCTCCGGCGAAAGCAAAAGAAGTTTGTTGAGCGCGCCACGTTCCTTGAACGACGCGACGTATTGATGGTTCTCGAACTTGATGCGCACATCCGCGCCGGTGACGGCGGAGAGTGTGGCCGAGCGCAATGTCGGCGTGCGCAGAACCTGGCCTTGGATACGCGCGGCGGCGGCGGCGATATCGGCGGCGTTGATGCTGATCGGATCGGTCATTATTTGCGCCCGTAAGAGTCTTCGAGGCGCACGATATCGTCCTCGCCAAGATAGGAACCCGACTGCACCTCGACGATATGCAGCATTTCCGTGCCGGGATTCTCCAGGCGATGGACGCAGCCGACGGGGATGTAAGCCGACATGTTTTCGCGCAAGGTGAGCACGTCTTCGTCGCGCGTCACGCGCGCGATGCCTTGCACGACGACCCAATGTTCGGCGCGCTGGGCGTGTTTCTGCAGCGAGATTTTGGCGCCGGGCTTGACCGACAGGCGCTTCACCTGGAAGCGCGGGCCCAGATCGATCGTCTGATAGCTGCCCCAGGGGCGATGCACTTCGGTGTGCAGGCTCGCTTCGCTGCGCCCGGCCGCCTTCAAGCGGTCGACGATGCGCTTGACGTGCTGCGCCTTGTCCTTGCGCGCCACGAGCGTGGCGTCGCGCGTGTCGACGACGATCAGATCGTCGACACCGATGGTCGCCAGCAAACGGCCTTCGGTGCGCAAATAGGAATTATGCGTATCCTCGGCGATCACGTCGCCGCGCACGACGTTGCCGTCGGCGTCGCGCGTGCCCAGATCCCACAACGCGTCCCAAGCGCCCACATCCGACCAGCCCATGGATGCTGGAACCATGGCCGCGAGGCTCGTGCGTTCCATCACCGCGTAGTCGATCGATTTCGACGGGGCGGCGGCGAAGGCGTCCTTATCCAGGCGCACGAAATCGAGATCGCGCTTGGCTTTGGCGACGGCGTCCTTCGCGGCGCGCGCGATCGCGGGTTCGAATTTCTCGGTCTCCGCCAGGAAGATCGCGGCGGGCAACATGAACATGCCCGAGTTCCACGCCCAGCCGCCTTCGGCGAGATATTTCTTCGCGGTGTCGAGATCGGGCTTCTCGACGAAACGCTCGACCGCGTAGGCGCCGTCGAGGCCGGGCAGCCCCGCGCCGCGCTTGATATAGCCGTAACCGGTTTCGGGGCGCTCGGGCTCGATGCCGAAGGTCACGAGCTTTCCCGCGCGTGCGCCCGCCGCCGCTTTCGCGGCGGCTTTGGCGAACGAAGCGACGTCGGAAATCGCGTGGTCGGAGGGCAGCAGCATCATGATCTCGCCCGGTTCCAGCAACGCGGCCGCGGCCGCGGCGGCCGGGGCCGTGTTGCGTCCGACGGGCTCCAGCACCATCGCGCGTGGCGCGATGCCGATCTGGCGCAATTGCTCGGCGATGGCGAAGCGGTGTTCCTCGTTGCACACGATGATGGGGGCGCCGAAGCTTTCGCCGCCGCAACGCGCGGCCGTGTCTTGGATCAGGCTGCGTGTACCCGCCAGCGCCAAAAGCTGCTTGGGATAGGTCTCGCGCGACAAGGGCCACAGCCGCGTGCCCGCACCGCCGGACAAAATCACGGGAACAATGCGGGGCAAGGCGGCGGCGGTCATATGCTTTCTCCAATCGAAACAGGCGTTTGCTACCCCATTCCGGGGGGCTTGGAAAGCCGGTTGAGCCATATCAAAGCGCGGGCGGCAGCTTTGCGTCAGGTTCATTCGCGAACCAGACAAGGAGATCAACGTCATGACCCCGCCGCGCAATCCGTCTCCCACCCAAAACACCGGCTTCCGCGATCTGGTCGTTTTCGCCGAAGCGGGGCCGGATATCGCGCCGCGTTTGGCGTTCGCCGCGCGTTTCGCCAAGGGGCAGGGCGCGCATCTGGCCGCGATCCATGCGCTGACCGAGCCGGTGCTGCCGATGTCCGCGCGCTCGCTTGCCGGCACGTCGATCATGGAGGCGTTTCGCGATCAGGTGCGCGAAGAAGGCGCCAAGGTGCGCGGCGCGGTCGCCAAGGCCGCGATCGCCGAAGGGATCGAGATCGAGTATCGCGAGGCCTGGGGCTTCGCTGAGGACGTGGCGCTGAACCATGCCCGCCATGCCGACGCGATCATCGTGCCGCAGCCCGACGGACAATTGCCGCCCGACGTCGCGGCGCTGGGCGAGGCCTTGGTGCTGACCGCCGGGCGCCCGGTGATTTTCGTGCCGAGCGCCGGAAACTTCATGGGCACGGCCAAACATGTCGTCTGTGCGTGGAACAACACGCGCGAGGCCGCGCGCGCCGTTGCCGACGCGCTGCCGCTGCTGCGCGCGGCGGAGAAAGTCTCGATCTTGTCGATCGATCCGGACAATGCGGCCAAGCGCTTGCCGGGGGCGGATATCGCGCTGCATCTCGCGCGTCACGGTGTGGCGGCGGAGGCGACGACGACCTATTCGGGCGATCTGTCGGTGGGCGACGCGTTGCTCAGCCGCTTGGCCGATCTCGGCGCCGATTTCCTGGTCATGGGCGCCTACGGGCATAGCCGCGCGCGCGAAGCGATTTTCGGCGGCGCCACGCGCGACGTGCTCGACCACATGACCGTGCCGGTGCTGATGTCGCACTAAGCGCGTTTGCGGCGCGGGTCGAAACGATCCTGGATGGCGTCGGCGAGAAGATTGATCGCCGCGACCGTGATCAGGATCGCGAGACCCGGCCACAGCGCCAGCCACGGCGCTTGGACGATCGTTTCCTGGGCACCCGTCAGCATATTGCCCCAGCTCGGGATCGGCGGCTGGATGCCCAGCCCCAAGAACGACAGCACGCTCTCGTAAAGGATCGTGCCGCCGACGGCGAGCGCCGTCGCGATCAGGATCGGCGTGGTGCAATTCGGCAGGATATGCGCCCACATGATGCGCCACGGGCCCGCCCCCAAGGCCCGCGCCGCACGCACGAAATCGCGTTCGCGCAACGCCAGCGCATGGCCGCGCACAAGCCGTGCGACCTTGGGCCAGCCGAACGCCGCGACGATCACGACGATGCGCGCGAGGCTCGACGCTTCGCCTTCCGGCACGCCGAGTTTGCCGAGATCGACGGCGGCCAGCACGATCAGCACCGGCAGCACGGGCAGTGACAGCACCGCGTCGGTGCCACGCATCAGGATTTGATCGATGCGCCCGCCGAAATAGCCGGCGATCAAGCCGATCGCCGTACCGATCGTGCTGGCGGCGAGTGCCGCCGCCAACCCCACCGCAAGCGACACGCGCGCCCCGAACAGCAAACGCATCGCCACGTCGCGGCCCAACTCGTCGGTGCCCAGCGGATTGGCGAAGGAGGGCGGCGAATAGCGGCGCAGCAAATCCGTGTCGAACGGATCGTAGCCGACGAGCCAGCCGATCGCCGGGGCGGCGAGGGCGGCGAGCGCCACGATGGCGATCACCGTTCCCGCCAAGGCGAGGCGCTTTTCGGGGCCGGTCATGTGTCGTCGTCCCGCGCGCGTCCGAAGCCGATGCGCGGATCGAGGGCCGCGTAGACCATATCGGCCGTGAAGTTCGCCGCGATCACCAAGGCCGAGGCCATCAGCAGACAGGCGAGGGCGAGATTGAAATCGCTCGCCATGATCGAATCGTAGATGAGCTTGCCCATGCCGGGATAGGCGAAGATCGTTTCGGTGACGAGGGCGCCGGAAAACAAGCCGCCGAAGCCGAGGGCCGCGACCGTCGCGACGGGGACGAGCGCGTTGCGCAGCACATGGCCCAGCACCACGCGCGTTTCGGAAGCGCCCTTGGCGCGCGCGGTGCGCACCCAATCCTGCGCCAGCGCGTCGATCGCAGCCGCGCGCATATGGCGCGCGTATTCGCCCGCTTCGACCAAGGCCAAAGTCGTCACCGGCAAGATCAAATGGCGGATCTTGTCCCAGATTCCGTCTTCGCCCGGCGGCGGCAAGGCGCTGGCGGGCAGCCAGCCGAGCGTGACCGCGAACAACACGATCATCAGCAGCGCCAGCCAGAAGGTCGGCGTCGCGGCGGAGACGAAGGCGAAGGCGTTGATCGCCGTATCGATCGCGCCGCCGCGATTGGCCGCCGCCGCAAGGCCCAGCGCGATGCCGAACACGAGCGCAAGCACGAACGACACCAGCATCAACGCGGCGGTGTTCGCCAGGAAGGGCGGGATCGTCGCCAGCACGGGGCGCGAGAACGTGCGGCTATAGCCGAGATCGCCCGACAGCGCCGAAGCGGCCCAGTCGAGATAGCGATCGACCAGCGGCCGATCGAGCCCGTGGAGTTCGCGCAGATTGCGCAGATCGTCGGGCGTGAAATTGGGATTGCCCGAGGCGATCAGATCGACCGGATCGCCGGGCATCAGGCCGAGCAAGATATAGATCGCGAAACTCGCGGCGGTCAGAACCAGCAGGCCTTGAACGAGGCGCGTGACCGCGTGGCGGAGCATGTTAAGGGCGTGGGCGCCAATTTTCGACGCCGAGCGTCGAATAATATTGATGTCCCGTCGGCTCGATCCCGGTCAGCCATTTCGGGATCACGAACGGATCGGCGCGGAAATAGAGCGGCAACACCCAGGCGTTCTGGGCGTAGAGCGTTTGGATGCGCGCCCAGATCGGCTTGCGCTTGGCGGGATCGAGTTCGCGTTCCAGCGCGTCGATCGCCGCGTCGATTTCCGGCTCGCGCACGCCGGGATAATTCTGGCCCTGCCAGCCATTGGCCTCGCTGGGGATCATCTCCGAATGTAGCGTGGTGCGCGGCACCGCCTCGGGCGAGGAGAACCACGCATACATCGCCATTTGGAAACGGCGCTTGGACGTGCCGTCGCCGAAAAACACGCGCGGCGGTTCGTTGCGGATGCGCACGTCGATCCCCGCTCGCCGCCACTGGCTTTGCAGCGCCTGCTGCACCGTTTCGCGCAGACGGTTTCCGGCGGTGGTGCCGAATTCGAACGACAAGCGCTCGCCCGTCGCGTTCTGGCGAATGCCGTTCACGACACGATCGAAGCCCGCTTCGGCCAGCAACGCCTGCGCGCGCGCCAGGTCGAAGCCGAGCACGGGCAGATCGGCGGCGGACATCGGGTCGCGCGGCCCCATGAAGGAATGCGCCACGCGCTGCTTGCCCTCGAACAATTGACGGGTCAGCGCCTCGCGGTCCAGCGCATGGACCATCGCGCGGCGCACGCGCACATCCTTCAGGATGGGATGGTCGAGATTGAAGTCGATATGCTCGTAGAGCAGCGACGGCTGGTAGGTGAAATCAAAGCGCGCGACTTGACGCTTTTCCAAAGCCAAGGCCTGGTCGAGCGTGAAACCGAGCTCGCCCGCGACGTAATCGATCGAACCCGAGAGGAGATTGGCTTCGAGGGCGGCCGAGTTTTCGATCACGCGGACGAAGATGCGTTTGAAATGTGGCTTCCTGCCGGCCCAATGCGGATTGGGCTCCAGCGTGATCGACGCGCCCGGCTGCACGTTGGTGATGCGATAAGGGCCGTTATAAAGGCCGGGATTGGCCGTATCGGTGTCGTAACCCGTGCGCCGGCGATAGGTCTCGGGGTCCTGTTCGAAACGCGCGCGTTCCAGATGCGCCGGGATGAAATCGTATTGGCTGAAATCGTTGTAGGAGAAAGTGACGCGGTCGGAAGTGAAGACCAGCGTCTTGGGATCGGGCGTTTCGATCTTCAGGATGCGGCGATAGCCTTCGCCCGAGGTGACGCCCGAACGCGGATGCTTGCCGATTTCCCAGGTCAGGATCGCGTCGTCGGCGACGACCGGCTTGCCGTCGCCCCAATTCGCATCCGGCTTGATGCGGAAGGTGACTTCCATACCTTCCTTGCCGTCGGGCAAGGTCACGCGCCTGGCGCCGCCGTTTTCGACGGTCGGCAGCTCGACGCACATCAGGCAGACGAGCTTCCAATCCTTGTCGTAGGTCGTGATCGGACGGCGGGCCATGCCGAGCACGTAGCTCTTGGCCGCCATCGAATCGATCATCGGATGGAAAGTCGCGGGGAATTGCGAAAGACCGACCGTCAGCTCGTCCTTGGCTTTGGCCGGGAAAGCCAAAGCGAGCAGGGCGAAGGCGAGGGCGGCGACGCGCATTCCGGAAGCTTACTCGCCTTTCTTCTTGCCGTCGCGCCCCACGCCGCCATGGGCGTAGGACCAATCCGCCGGGTTCTCGAGGAATTTGCGCACTTCGGCGAGCTCGGCGGCGGGATAGACGGCTTGCGCTTCGGCTTCCTTCAGCACGTCCCACCACGTGGCGAGTTCGTGGAGCGCCACACCTTCTTTGGCCAGCGCGGAGACGCTTTCCGGGAAGATGCCGTAATGGAACACGACGAAGCTGTGCGCCACCTGGCAGCCGGCCTCGCGCAGCCCGTTGACGAAATGGAGCTTCGACTTGCCGTCGGTCGCGAGATCTTCGACCAGCAGCACGCGCGAACCTTCGACGATCTTGCCTTCGATCAGCGCGTTGCGCCCGAAGCCCTTGGGCTTCTTGCGCACATAGAGCATCGGCAGTTCCAGGCGCTCGGCGATCCAGGCCGCGAAGGGGATGCCGGCCGTTTCGCCGCCGGCGACGGCGTCCAGACTATCGAAGCCGATCGTGCGCTGGATCGTTTCGACCGCCATATCCATCAGCTTGGCGCGCGCGCGCGGGAACGAGATCAGCCGCCGGCAATCGCAATAGGTGGGCGAGGCCCAGCCCGAAGTGAAGATATAGGGCTTGGCGACGTTGAAATGGATCGCTTGGGTTTCGATCAGGATGCGGGCGGCGGTTTTGGCGATCTCGTCCTTGGTCATGGCGACTCCCGGAAATGCTGTCGCGCCTTTCATATGCCATGACCTTGGGCTTGGCGAGACGGCGTGTTCCCGTCGGTAAAATTTTCCGTTGCGGGACCGTCGTTGCCGGTTTCGCTCGGCAGAAACTGCCCCAGGTATGTTGTTTCGAATAACTAACTCATTGTTTTTAAATGATAATACTCCTGGCATGCCGGTTGCGATGCGGATGGAAATAACGAATCCCCCGGCACGGAGCCTGCAATGTCCAACTCCATCAACACCAATCTCAGCGCGATGGTCGCCCTTGGGTCGCTGCGCACTGCAGGCACGATGCTCGCCACCGCGTCCAAGCAGGTTCAGACCGGCTATCGCGTCGCCGATGCGATGGACGATTCGTCGACCTTCACGGTCGCGCAGGGCATCCGGGGCAATCTGCAGGCCTATCAGGCGGTGCAGGCGTCGATCACCAACGGCACGGGCCTGGGGGCGGTGACAGACTCGGCGCTGACCAATATCTCGAACCTGGTCGGCAATCTTCAGGCGAAGATCACGCAGCTTGCCGACGGCGCGATCGGCAACGGCCAGCGCACGATCTACGCCGCCGATTTCAGCGCGATGACCAGCCAGATTTCGACGTTCATCGCCCAAGCGAACTACAACGGCGTGAATCTGCTGTCGAACAACTCGGCGGCCAAAACCTTCCTCGCCGACGTCAACGCGACGACGATCACGATGTCGAGCCGCTCGACGGTTCATACCGCGTTCACGACTTTCGCGGCGTCGTCGGTCTCGTCGGTCACGGCGGCGACGGCGGCCCTCACCTCGCTCTCGACCTTCGGCAACGCCGTCTCGGCGGCGTTGGGCGGTGCCGCGGCCGATAGCCGCACGCTGCGCCTGCAAAGCAATCTGCTGAACTCGGTCGTCGACGCGACGACGACGGGTATGGGCGCTATGGTCGACGCCGATATCGGCAAGGCCTCGGCCTCGACCCAGTCGCTGCAGGTCCGCCAGCAGCTGAGCGTGCAATCCCTTTCGATCGCCAACCAGCAGCCGCAGCTCATTCTCGGTATCGTGCGTTAGTCCCCAGTACGTCTTCTCCTCTTCTCCTCCTCTCCCAAACTTCAGGGCGGCGTTTCCAAGCGCCGCCCTTTTTCTTTAAGCTGGCGGCGGGGAGGACCATCGATGCCAGCCGCCAAACGACGCACGCCGAAGACCGTCTCGACGAAGGACGGGTTGATCCTGGTCGATCGCGAAGCCGCCGGCGATCCGCGCATCGTGACCGTCACGCTCAACCGGCCCGAGAAGCTCAACGCGTTGAGCCAGGCGAGCTGGAAGGGCCTGGGCGAAACGATGCGGGCCTTGCATCGCGAAGCCGATATCGGCTGCATCGTGTTGCGCGGGGCGGGCGAGAAGGCGTTCGGGCCGGGTGCGGATATCTCGGAATTCGAGCGGACGCGCGCGACCACGAAACTCGCCATCGCCTATGGCAAGATCATGCACGCCACGCTGGCCGCGATCCGCGATTGCCGCCATCCCACGCTGGCGATGATCCACGGGCTGTGCGTCGGCGGTTCGCTGGAAATCGCGTCGATATGCGATCTGCGCATCTGCGGCGAGGGCAGCCGCTTCGGCGTGCCGATCAACCGCATCGGCGTCATTATGGCGTACCCGGAATTGTCGGCGCTGATCGATCTGGTCGGCCGCGCGACGGCGCTGGAGATCCTGCTCGAAGCGCGCGTGTTCGGGGCCGCCGAAGCCAAGGACAAGGGCCTCGTCACGCGCGTCGTGGCCGACGCGGACGTGACGAAGGAAGCCTACGAAGCCGCGACGCGTATTGCTTCGGGCGCACCACTCTCCAATCGCTGGCACAAGAAATTCGCGCGGCGCCTGATGGATCCGCGCAAGCTTTCGAAACGCGAATATCTCGAAGGCTTCGCCAATTGCGATACCCGCGATTACCTGGAAGGCTATCGCGCGTTCCTGGAAAAACGCCGCCCGAATTTCGAGGGGCGCTAAGATGACGGGCGCGCTTGCCGGGATCCGCGTCGTCGAGCTCGCCCATATCATGGCGGGGCCGGTCGCGGGCATGATGCTCGCCGATCTGGGGGCCGACGTCATCAAGGTCGAGAAGTTGCCCGGCGGCGACGATACGCGGCGCATGCAGCCGCCGATGGTCGGCGACCAGAGTGCGGCCTTCCTGATGATGAACCGCAACAAGCGCGGCATCGCCCTCGACCTCAAAACCGAGCACGGTAAGGAAGCGCTGCGCCGTTTGCTGTCCACCGCCGATGTGCTGATCGAGAATTACCGGATGGGCACGCTCGACAAGCTCGGTTTCGGTTACGATTCGGTCCACGCACTCAATCCGCGCCTCGTCTATTGCTCGCTGTCGGGCTTCGGGCGCACCGGGCCTTACGCGGCGCGTGGCGGCTTTGATCTTGTGGCGCAAGGCATGTCGGGCTTGATGGGCATTACCGGCGAAGGACCGGGCCGGGCCCCGGTGAAGGTCGGCGCGCCAGTGACCGACATCACCGCCGGCATCCTCGCGGCGATGGGCATTCTCGCCGCGTTGCAGGCGCGCACGCGCACGGGCGAAGGCCAGATGGTCGATACGTCGCTGTTCGAAGCGGGGATCGTGCAGACCTATTGGCAATCGGCGATCGCGCTGGCGACCGGCGCGTCGCCCGGGCCGCTCGGCTCCGGCCATCCGTTGAACGCGCCCTATCAGGCTTTCGCCACGAAAGACGGTTGGATCAATGTCGGTGCCGCGAACCAGAAATCCTGGCTGAAGCTGATCGAATGCTTGGCGGCGCCGCATCTCGCCGCCGATCCGCGCTTCGCGTCCAACGCCGATCGCATGGGCAATCTGCCGGCGCTGGTCGATGCGCTGACGCCGCTATTCGCCGCGCGCACGACCGCCGAATGGCTCGACCTGTTCGATCGCATGGGCATGCCGGCCGGGCCGGTCTTGTCGATCCAGGAAATGCTCGCCGATCCGCAAACCCGCGCGCGGGACATGGTGGTCGCGACCGATCATCCAACGCTGGGCCGCGTCGAAACGCTGGGGGCGCCCGTCAAGCTTTCGGCCACGCCCGCTTGCGTCACGCGCGCGGCACCCACGTTGGGCCAGCATACCGACGAGATTTTGCGCGAACTCGGGCTTTAGGCTTTCGCCGGGCGGTTGACCGTCCAGATGCCGAAGCCCACGAGCGCCAGCGACATGACCAGGACGGGCTTCAATTCCTCGCCCAGCAGCAGATGCGCCGCGAGCACGCCGAAGACCGGCGTGAGGAACGAGAACGATGCCAGCGACGAGGCGCGATAGACCGGGATCAACGCGAACCAGATCGTGTAGCTGACGAACACGACTATCACGATCTGAAAGGCGAGTGCGCCCATCACCAAGGGCGTGGGGTCGAAGATGCCCTTCTCGCCCATCAGCAACGCGACCGCACCGAGCAGCACCGCCGACACGGCATATTGGTAAAGGCCGATCTTCTCGCCGCGCGCGGTGGCGAGGTTGGAGCGTTTGATGACGATGGTCGACGCACTCCAGAACAGCGACGCGGCGAAGGCCAGCGCATCGCCGATCAAGCCGGTGCGGTCGGGCAGGGTCAGCGAATCCGCGAACAGCAATGCGACGCCCAGGAAACACGCGGTCAGGCCCAATATCTTGCGCGGCGTCAGCCGGTCGTTCTTCAGGAAGAAATGCGCCGCGATCGCCAGCGAGATCGGGGCGGTATAGAGCAGCACGACCGAACGCGCGGCGGTGGTGAATTCGATCGCCCAATAGAGCAGGCCGAATTCCGTGCCGAACAGCAAGCCGGCCGCGATCCCGCCCGCCAGCGTGCCGTCGCGCACGAAAATCGGAATGCCGCGAAACCATGTCCAAGCCAGCACGAGGATCGCCCCGCCGGCCGAGCGAATCGCCGATTGCCAGAGCGGCGAAATACCGGCGTTGCCGAACTTGATCGCGACTTGGTTGACGCCCCAGACCGCGCATAGCACGACGACCAGGGCCATCACGCCGAGTCCCGGCGTGCGCGAGGTGTCGTTCAACGCGCCACGCCTTCCAAGGTTTCGCTGCCGGGGCGGTATTTAAAGACGGCTTCGCCGGTCGCCACGAATTTACCTTCGTCGTCGACGATTTCGATCGTCGCGAAATAGATCGACTTGCCGCCGGGCCGCGTGCGGCCCGTCGCGATCAATGTGCGGCCGATTCGCGCAGGCCCGATGAATTGCGTGGTCAGCGACAAGGTGGAAGCGCGGCGCACGCGGCCGGGATGCGGGCAATAGCAGCCCGCGAATCCGCCCGCGACGTCGATCATCGTCGCGACCACGCCGCCATGCGCGATACCGGAACGGTTGCGGTGGCGTTCCTCCAGCTTCAGCAGCATTTCCACGTAGTTTTCGCGCCAAACGCGGGGGTAATAGCCGATCAAGTCGCGAAACGCGCTATCGCCCGCGGGCGCCATCCATTCTTGTATCTCGTCCATCGCGGCAAAATAGCCTTGCGGCGGGCCTTGCGTCCATCGCGGCCCGCTTGTTAACTGCCGCTCTGTTTTTCGGAGGTAACGCATGTCCCCCAAACCGCGCAGCGGCGGCCGGGTTCTGGTCGATCAGTTGCTGATTCACGGCGTCGATATGGCGTTCTGCGTGCCGGGGGAATCCTATCTCGAAGTGCTCGACGCGCTGCACGACAGCCGCACGATCCGCCTGATCAACGCGCGCCACGAAGCGGGTGCGGCGAACATGGCGGAAGCTTACGGCAAGCTCACCGGCAAACCCGGCATCTGCATGGTCACGCGCGGGCCGGGGGCGACGCATGCTTCGGTCGGCGTGCACACGGCGATGCAGGATTCGACGCCGATGATCCTGCTGGTCGGCCAGGTCGGCCGCGACATGATGGATCGCGAAGCGTTCCAGGAAATCGACTACCGGCAAATGTTCGGCTCGGTCGTCAAATGGGCCGCGCAGATCGACGACGCGGCGCGCATTCCCGAATACATGGCGCGCGCGTTTCACACCGCGACGTCGGGCCGCCCCGGCCCGGTCGTGCTGGCCCTGCCCGAAGACATGCTGACCGATGTGGTGACGGTGCGCGACGCCGAACCCTATCGCGTCGCCAAGCCCGCCCCCACGCATGCCGATCTGCTGCGCGTGCAAGCGGCCCTCGCCAAGGCGCAGCGCCCGCTGGTCATCATTGGCGGGCCGGGCTGGCAGGACGAGGCGGGGACCGCGATTCAAGCTTTCGCCGAAGCCAATGATCTTCCTGTGGCGGCGTCGTTCCGGCGTATGGATGCGATCGCGCCCGATTCGCGCGTTTATGTCGGCGATCTCGGCACGTCGGGCCCGCCCGAATTGATCAAGCGCGCCAAGGAAGCCGATCTGCTGTTGGTGATCGGTGCGCGCTTGGGCGAGATGACGACGCAGGGCTACACGGTGCTGGAAAGCCCGGAGCCCAAACAGACGCTGATCCATATCCACGCCGATCCCGACGAACTCGGCCGCGTCTATCGCCCGGATGTCGGCATCGTCGCCGACGCGAACGCGTTCGCGCTCGCCACGGGTGCGTTGAAGCCGCTCGAAACACGTCCGTGGAAAGCATGGACGCAAGCCGCGCGCGCCGATTACGAAAAGTCGCTGGTGCCCAATCCCTATAACGGCGAACTCGATATGGGCCGCGCGATGCGCGAACTCGCGACGTCGCGCCACGTCGAAAGCTATGTCGTCACGGTCGATGCCGGGAACCATACCGGCTGGCCGATGCGCTTCCTGCCGTTCAAGCGGCCCGCGCGCTTGGTCGGGCCGACCTCGGGCGCCATGGGCTATTCGGTGCCGGCGGCCGTCGCGGCGTCGCTCGTCCATCCCGATCGCCTCGTGCTCGGCATGATCGGCGATGGCGGGTTCATGATGTCGGGGCTCGAGATCGCGACCGCCGTGCAATATGGTGCCGCGCCGATCATTCTGGTCTTCGACAACGGCATTTACGGCACGATCCGCATGCATCAGGAACGCGAGCATCCCGCCCGCGTCGTCGGCACGGATTTGAAGAGCCCGGATTTCGTCGGACTCGCCAAATCGCTGGGCGCTTATGCCGAGGCCGTGACGCGGACCGAGGATTTCATGCCCGCGTTGGAACGCGCCATCGCCGCGCGCCGCACGGCGCTGCTGGCGTTGACGATCGATCCCGAAATCATCACCACGCGCACGACGATGACCGCCATCCGCGAAGCGGCGCTGAAGCGCCAAGCCGCGCAAGCGCGCTGAGGCAACGAAGGAAACGCATCCGATGTCCGATATCGAGATCGCCCGCAAGGCGACGTTGCGCCCGCTCGCGGAAGTCGCCGCCAGGATCGGCATTCCCGAAGCGGCGATCGAGCCCTATGGCCGCGCCAAGGCGAAGATCGATACCGGTTTGCTGCCCAAATCGGCCAAGCGCGGCAAGTTGATCCTCGTCACCGCGATCAACCCGACCAAGGCGGGCGAAGGCAAGACGACGACCACGATCGGCTTGGGCGACGCGCTCAACCGCATCGGCAAGCGGACGGCAATCGCGTTGCGCGAACCCTCGCTCGGGCCCTGTTTCGGGCAAAAGGGCGGGGCGACCGGCGGCGGTTACGCCCAGATCGTGCCGATGGCCGATATCAATCTGCATTTCACCGGCGATATCCACGCGATCGGCACGGCGCATAATCTGCTCGCCGCCCTCGTCGACAATCACGTCTATTGGGGCAAGGCGCCCGCGATCGATCCCAAGCGCGTGGTGTGGCCGCGCGTGATGGACATGAACGACCGGTCGCTGCGCGATCTGGTGATGGGCTTGGGGGCGGGCAATGGGGCCGTGCGCCAAGGCCGCTTCGACATCACGACCGCGTCGGAAGTGATGGCGATTTTCTGCCTCGCCAAGGATATGGCCGATCTGCAAGCGCGGCTTTCGCGCGTCGTGGTGGCCGAGCGCAAGGAAGGCGGCTACGTCACCGCCGCCGACCTCAAAGCGCAGGGTGCCATGGCCGCGTTGCTCAAAGACGCGATCAAGCCGAATCTCGTGCAGACGTTGGAAGGCAATCCCGTCCTGGTCCATGGCGGGCCGTTCGCGAATATCGCGCATGGCTGCAACTCGGTTGCGGCCACAACGACCGCCTTGTCGCTCGCCGATTACGTGGTCACGGAAGCCGGCTTCGGCGCGGATTTGGGTGCCGAAAAATTCCTCGACATCAAATGCCGCCAAGCGGGCCTCACACCCGATCTCGCGGTCGTGGTCGCGACGGTGCGCGCCCTCAAGCTGCAAGGCGGCGCGGATGCCAAGGAATTGACGCAGGAAGATGTCGGCGCGGTCGAGAAGGGCCTCGCCAATCTTCTGCGCCATGTCGAGAATTTGAAGAAATTCGGGCTTCCCGTGCTGGTCGCGATCAACGCCTTCACGTCCGATACCGCCGCCGAATGGACGGCGATCGAGAAGGCGTGCGCGGCCGCCGGCACCAAGGCGATCCGCGCCAAGCACTGGGCGGATGGCGGGGCGGGGGCGGAAGACCTGGCGCGCGAAGTCGTCGCCCAGATCGACAAGGGCGAAGCGAAGTTCAAGTTCCTTTATCCCGACGACGCGCCGCTCAAGACCAAAATTGAAACCATCGCGCGCGAGATCTATCGCGCGTCGGGGGTCAGCTTCGCTTCGGCCGCATCGAAGCGCTTGAAGGCGATCGAAGAAGCGGGCTTCGGCAAATTCCCGGTCTGCATGGCGAAGACGCAGTATTCCTTCTCCGCCGATCCGGAGTTGAAGGGCGCCCCCACCGGCCACACGCTGCCGGTACGCGAAGTGCGCCTGTCCGCCGGGGCGGGCTTCGTCGTGGCGCTGGCGGGCGACGTGATGACCATGCCGGGCCTGCCGAAAATCCCGGCCGCCGAAGCGATCGGCCTGACGCAAGACGGCGAAATCGACGGAATCTTTTGATGCCCGCCCGCGCCAATCTGCGGGCGGTATTCCTGATGGTCGGGGCGATGGCGCTGTTCGCGTCGATGGACGCGCTCAACAAATCGCTGACCCAGGGCTATCCGATTTCGCAGATCCTGGCGATCCGCTTTACGCTGTTCGTCGCGTTCGCCTGTCTGCTCGCCAAGCGCGGGCCGTGGCTGGTATTCGAAAGCAAAGCGCCGTGGTGGCAGGCGCTGCGCACGGCGGTGCTGCTCGTCGAAATGGTCTCGTTCATCCTGGCGTTCAAATATCTGCCGCTGGCCGAAGTGCACGCGGTCGCGGCCGCGGCGCCGCTGCTCGCCACAGCGACGGCGGCGATTTTCCTGAAGGAAAAGGTCGATCCGATCGGATGGGGCCTCGTGGTCGGCGGCATGCTGGGCGCGCTGCTGGTGATCGGTCCCGGCTTCGAGCAACTCGGCCCCGCGATGTGGATCGCCGTGCTCGCGATGGCGACCTGGGGCGTCTATCAAACGCTGACACGCCTGATCGCCGGCAAGGATTCGACCGACGTGACGACGCTGCACACGCCGCTCGTCGGCTTGGTGTTCGCGAGCGCCGTCGCGTATTTCGACTGGCGCGCCCCCGATGCCGCCGGGTGGTTTTGGCTGATCGCCAGCGGCTCGCTGGGCGCCTTCGCGCATATCTGCATCGTGCGCGCTTTGGCGATAGCGCCCGCCAGCGCGCTTCAGCCCTATAATTATCTGCTGGTCGCGTTCGTGACCTTTTTGGGCTGGCTGATTTACGGCGACGTGCCCGGAATGTGGACGGTGATCGGCGCCATCGTGATTTGCGCTTGCGGCATCGCGGCGATGCGCCGCGCCGCGGTTAAAGCGTAAACCCCGCCTCGTGCGCCGCGCGGGAATCCGCCGGCGCTTGATCGCGTTCGAACATGCCGTAATCGCGGATCACGCCCGCGATGCGCAGACGGTAATCGGCGAAAATGCCGGTGCGCCCGGCGGCCTGCGCCGCGCGATGGCCGGGCCGGTTGCGCCACGCCTGAATGGCGGCTTCGTCGCGCCAGAACGACAGCGACAATATTTTCCCGTCATCGGTCAGGCTCTGGAAGCGTTCGACCGAGATGAAGCCGTCGCTTTTTTCGAGATCCGCGCGCAAGGCGGCGGCGAAATCGAGATAATCCTGTTTGCGCCCTTCGGCGGGCCGCACTTCGAAAATCACGGCGATCATGCGATCCCCCCGATGATGGCTTCGGCTTGTTCGGCGCGCGCCGACCAGCGATAGACGCGGTTGACCCAATCGACCTGCAGGCGCAGCCGCGCATCCAAAGCCGGGTTGTTTTGCGCGAAGGCGTCGACGATGGCGGTCGCGGCATTCACATAAGCCTGCGGATCGATATTGCGGTCGACGACGGGGGCGAGGATGCCGAATTCGCCCGTCGTTTCCGGCAATGCGCCCAGCGCCGTGGTGATGACCACGCAGCCCGACGCCATCGCCTCCATCGTCGCGATCGACGCGGTCTCGGCCGCGACATTGGGATAGAACAGCAGCAGCGATGCCTTCAACGCGCGGGCGAGTTCGGCCTGGGGCACGTTGCCGTGCGAGACGACGCCGGGCGCGTTCTTCGCCTCCTGCGCCAGAAATTTCCAGCTCGGCTGATGGCGGAAGAAATTATTCGCCGGGTAGAAATCGAAGCTCGAAAACACGTCGAGCGATACGTCCGGCCGCGCGGCGCGCAGTTCCTTGAAGAACGCCAGCGCTTGTTTCAGGCCCTTATAGGGCACCGACGTGAACGAAGCGCGAGGCGGGCGCGCCTTGGCCGCGACGATGCTGTCGCCGGGGGCGAACATATTTTCGAAAGCCGGGCCGATCGCGTTACCCAGCACGACGATGCGCGCCTCGGCCACGCCGTAATCGGTGAAATTCGTCTTGTGCCAGTTCGATACGCAAATGATGCGGTCGCGCGGGCCGGAGAGGGCCTTCAGCGCCGCGTCTTCCTCGGTGCCCGGCACGAACACGTTATGCGCCCAGGCGAAGATCGGCGGGTTCGGGTGCGCTGCGCGCAAGGCGGGCACAAGCTCGGGCGCCGAGGTGACGAAAACAGCGTCCCAGTCGCCGGGCAATTCGCCTGTCCAGCGGGCCTGATCGAGCCCGCGCAAGCGCCGATCCCCGCGCGTGGTACCGGAAAACAGCGCGACCTGATGGCCGCGCGCCGCTAACGCAAGTGCGAGATAGACCTGCGCCGATTCGGAGCCGGGCAACGGCGCTTCGAACGGCGTGTCGGCGTCGTAATCGTGGGCGAGGTTCGGATTGACGAAGGCGATTCGCATGACGGACGCGAACCTATCACGAGTCGCATGTCGCCTCTTTTCATATGATGAATGACGGATTAGGATCGCCGTCGAAATCCCGGGGGGAAACATGGCCGACACGAAAAAGCGTCATTTCAAAAAGGGCGAACTGCGTTCCAAGCAATGGTTCGGCCGCACCGACCGCGACGGCATGGTGCACCGGTCCTGGATGAAGAATCAGGGCCTGCCGCATCATCTGTTCGACGGCCGTCCGGTCATCGGCATCTGCAACACGTGGTCGGAACTCACGCCCTGCAACGCGCATTTCCGCGATCTGGCCGAAAGCGTGAAGCGCGGCGTGCTGGAAATGGGCGGCTTCCCGCTGGAATTCCCGGTGATGAGCCTGGGCGAAACGCTGATGCGCCCGACCACGATGCTGTTCCGCAACCTCGCCTCGATGGACGTGGAGGAATCGATCCGCGCCAACCCGATCGACGGCGTGGTGCTGCTGGTGGGCTGCGACAAGACCACGCCGGCCCTCGTGATGGGCGCCGCCTCCTGCGATCTGCCGACGATCGCGCTGTCGGGCGGGCCGATGCTCAACGGCCGCTGGCGCGACCAGCAAATCGGCTCGGGCACGCATGTGTGGAAATTCACCGAGTTGATGAAGAAGGGCGAGATGGACACCAACGACATGGTCGAGGCGGAAGCCTGCATGTCGCGCTCCGTCGGCCATTGCATGACGATGGGCACCGCCTCGACCATGGCGTCGATGATGGAAGCTTTGGGCTTGGCGCTGCCGACCAATGCCGCGATCCCGGCGGCGGATTCGCGCCGCAAGGTGCTCGCCCACATGACCGGCCGTCGCGCGGTCGAGATGGTGAAGGAAAATCTGAAGCTCTCGAAGGTGCTGACCAAGGAAGCGTTCGAAAACGCGATCGTCGCCAACGGCGCCATCGGCGGTTCGACCAACGCGGTCGTCCACCTGCTCGCGATGGCCGGCCGCATGGGCGTGGATCTCTCGCTCGCCGATTGGGACCGCCTGGGCCGCGAAGTGCCCTGCCTCGTCGATCTGATGCCGTCGGGCAAGTATCTGATGGAGGATTTCTACTACGCCGGCGGCTTGCCCGTGGTGCTGCGCGAGATGGGCGACAAGCTCAACAAGAAGGCGCTGACCGTCAACGGCAAGACGATCTGGGAAAACGTCAAGGACGCGAAGAACTGGAACGAGAAGGTCATCACGCCGCGCAAGAAGCCCTTCAAGAAGCAGGGCGGCATCGCGGTGCTGCGCGGCAATCTCGCGCCCGACGGCGCGGTGCTGAAGCCGTCGGCGGCCACGCCCGCCTTGATGAAGCACAAGGGCCGCGCGGTCGTGTTCGAGGATATCGACGACTACAACCGCCGCGTCGACGATCCCAAGCTGGATGTCGATAAGAACTGCATCCTGGTGCTCAAGAACTGCGGCCCCAAGGGCTATCCGGGCTTCCCGGAAGTCGGCAATTTCGCGCTGCCGGCCAAACTGCTGAAGCAGGGCGTGACGGATATGGTGCGCATTTCCGACGCGCGCATGTCGGGCACGGCCTATGGCACGGTCGTGCTGCACACCGCCCCCGAAGCCGCCGCCGGCGGCCCGTTGGCGCTGATCAAAAGCGGCGACATCGTCGAACTCGACGTGTCCAAGCGGCTTTTGAAAATGCACGTCTCGGACGCCGAGCTCGCGAAGCGCCGCAAGCAGTGGAAGGGCCCGCCGGTGCACGAAGCGCGCGGCTGGGTTAAGCTCTATGTCGAGCATGTGAACCAGGCCGACAAGGGCGTGGATCTCGACTTCCTGGTCGGCGGTTCGGGCGCCCCGATCGGCCGCGAAAGCCACTAAGGAGAACGCACCATGACGATGAGCGCCGAATTCCTGATCGTGGCGCTCATCGTCGTGGCCACGCCCGGGACGGGCATGATCTACACCGTCGCGGCGGGCCTCGCGCGCGGCGGCAAAGCGAGCGTGGTGGCCGCGTTCGGCTGCACGCTTGGGATCGTGCCGCATATGCTGGCGGCGATCACCGGCCTTGCCGCGTTGCTGCACGCCAGCGCCCTTGCCTTCGATATCGTGAAATACGCGGGCGTCGTCTATCTGCTGTGGATGGCGTGGCAGACATGGCGCGACAAGGGCGCGCTCAGCCTGACGGCGGGCGGAAATGCGCGCCAAAGCTTTCTGGCCGTGACCGTCGAAGCGGTGGCGATCAATCTGCTCAATCCCAAGCTCTCGATCTTCTTCTTCGCCTTCCTGCCCCAGTTCGTGGCCGCCGATGCGCCCGGTGCGGTCGGGCAGATGCTGGCGATGAGTGCGGTATTCATGGCGATGACCTTCGCGGTTTTCGCGCTTTACGGCTTGTTCGCGGCGGCGGTGCGCGACCGGATTTTGACCCGGCCCGCGGTGCTGGCCTGGATGCGCCGGGGCTTCGCGGCGACTTTCGCCCTGCTGGGCGCCAAACTGGCGCTGACCGAGCGCTGAACGCGGTGCCGGGGGTTGTTGGGGCGGGGGATGGGGCCCTATAAGAAGGGCCCGTTCCCGCCGACCCGGAAGCGCTCCGCCCAATGCCCAATTTCCCGCTACGCCCGAAATCCGAGAACCTGCTCGGCTCGCTGATCCGCGAAGTCTCCAAAGACGCGATGGATAAGCCCGGGCTGATCCCGCTGTGGTTCGGCGAGGGCGACCGGCCGCCGGCTCCCGCCGTCGTGAAGGCGGCGCATGAGGCGCTCGACCAGGGCTATCACTATTATTCGTCGAGCCTGGGCCGCCCGGAGTTGCGCGAAGCCATCGCGGCTTATGTGTCGCGGTTGCGCGGCCTGAAGATCGGGCCGGAGCGCATCGCGGTCACGTCGTCGGGCAATTCGGCGATCCAGATGGCGATGCAGCTGATCGTCGATCCCGGCGACAACGTGGTGTTCGCAGTACCCTTGTGGCCCAACGCGGCCGATGCGTGCGATCACCTCAACGGCGAAGTGCGGCGTGTGGCTTTGCGCTTCACCGACAATGCGGGCTGGTCGCTCGATCTCGACAGACTATTCGCGGCTTGCGATGCGCGCACCAAGGCGATTTTCCTGAACTCGCCGGGCAATCCGACGGGCTGGCTCGCGACCAAGGACGAGCTAAAAGCCGTCGTCGAGTTTTGCCGCGCGCGGAATATCTGGGCGATCGGCGACGACGTCTACGAACGTTTGGTCTACGAAGGCGACTACGCGCCCTCGCTGCTGGATTTCGCCCAACCCGGCGATCCGGTGCTGAGCGTGAATTCGTTCTCGAAAAGCTGGTGCATGACCGGCTGGCGCATGGGCTGGCTGGTCGCACCCGAAGGTGTCGTCGACACGCTGGGCAAGATCATCGAATTCAACACCTCCGGCGCGAATACGATGACGCAGCGTGCCGGCATCGTGGCGCTGCAGCAGGAAGACTTCGTGCGCGATCTGCGCGCGCACTACGCGCACGCGCGCGACATCGTGCATAACCGTCTGGCGAAATTCCCGAAGGTTCGTACGGCGCGCGCGCAAGCCGCGTTCTATTCCTTCTTCCAAGTGCAGGGGATGACCGACTCGGTCGAATTCTGCAAACGCGTGGTGCGCGAGGCGAATGTGGGTCTCGCGCCCGGCCGCGCTTTCGGCCCGGAGGGCGAGGGCTGGGTGCGGCTATGCTTCGCCATCGGGCACGATAAACTCGAAACCGCCCTCGATCGATTGGAGCCTTTGCTGAAATGAGCGGATTCGTCGCCCTCGATTGGGGCACCACCAATCTTCGCGCCTTCCGGATCGCCGCCGACGGCACGATGCTGGACCGGCGCGAGCGCCCGTTGGGTTTGCAGGCGATCAAGAACGCCAATTTCGCCGGTGCCTTCCGCGACGTGGTCGGCGATTGGATGAACGATCCGTCGCGCCCGACCGCGCTGATGTGCGGCATGGTCGGTTCGGCGCAAGGCTGGATCGAAGCGCCCTACGCCACGTGCCCCGCTTCGGCCGCCGAGCTCGCTTCGGGCCTCGCGGTGGCGCCCGACGCGCATTTCGATATCCGCGTCGTGCCGGGTCTGCGCTGCCAAGGGGCGGGCGGGCCCGACGTCATGCGCGGCGAGGAAACGCAGCTCGTCGGCACGGGGCTTGGCGACGGCGTTTACTGCCTGCCGGGCACGCATTCCAAATGGGCGATCGTCGAAGGCGGGCGCATCCAGCGTTTCGCCACTTTCATGACCGGCGAACTCTACGCGACCGCGCGCAAGCACACGATCCTCGGCCGTTCGATGATCGACGCAAGCCACGATCCGTCCGCCTTCGCGAAAGGCTTCGTGCGCGCGCAAGCGCCGGGCGGCTTGCTCAACCATCTGTTCATGGTGCGCACGGCATCGCTGCTCGAAGGGCTGAAGCCGGCCGAAGCGCCGTCCTATCTGTCGGGTTTGCTGCTCGCGCACGAGATCGCGGCGGCGAAGGAATGGTGCAAGCCCGCGCGCGTCGTCGTCGTGGGTGCTGGCACGCTGGTGCAGAATTACGCCGTGGCGCTGGCGATGGCGAATGTCGAAGCCGCCGCCGTCAACGGTGAGCACGCGTCGGCCGCCGGCCTCTACGCCATCGCGAACGCGGCGGGGCTGCTCAAGCGATGAAAATCCTGGTCCCCGACGCGCAATTCGCCCTCGACCCCGATGTCGAACGCACGGCGCTGCCGGAGGCCGAGTTCATCATCCATCGCGCGCGCGATCCGTTGCAGATCCCGGATTCGGTCTGGGCCTCGGCCGACGGCGTGCTGGTTTGGCAGGACATGCCGCTCGACCGCGTCGTGGCGCGCAAGCTCACGCGCTGCCGGATCGTCGTGCGCCACGGCGTGGGCTACGACAAGGTCGATCTGGAAGCCTTCGCCGAGCGCAACATCCCCGTCTGCAACGTGCCCGATTACGGGATCGAGGAAGTCGCCAACCACGCGATCGCCTGCGCGCTCAGCTTGCGCCGGGGCTTGCCGACCTATACCGAAATGCTGTCGCTCGATCCCGTCGCGGGCTGGCAATGGAACGTGGCGCCATTGGTGCGCCGTTTGACCGGCCAGGCTTTCGGCATCGTCGGGCTGGGGCGGATCGGCCAAGCCGCCGCCGCGCGCGCCAAGGCCTTGGGCTTCGATGTGGGGTTCTACGATCCCTATCTGCCGGTCGACGAGCCGGCGGCGCAGCCCTATTTGCGCTTCGCCGAGCTGGGCGAGATGCTGGCGCAGTCCGACATCGTCTCGATCCATTGCCCGCTGACCCGCGAAACGCACGGCATGTTCGGGGAATCGACCCTGGCGCGGCTCAAAAAAGGCGCGATCCTGATCAACACGGCGCGCGGGCCCATCGTCGATACCGACGCTCTGCTGCGCGGAATCGAGGCCGGGGCGATCGGCGGCGCGGCGCTGGACGTGCTGCCGCAGGAACCGCCCGACCCCGACGACAAGCTGGTCGCGGCCTATCGCGTTCCGCCGTCCTGGCTCGCGGGACGCTTGATTTTGACCCCGCATGCCGCTTTCTACAGTCCCGAAAGCTGGTACGATCTGCGGTATAAGGCGGCGGACACGGCCGGGGACTGGCTCAAGAAGGGCAAGCTGCGCAATTGCGTGAACCGGCATCTGTTCCCGCCGGGCGCGCTGCCTGGCTAAGCTGAGTTAGAACAAAAACACGACGGGAGGAGACGGTTTTATGAAGGCGGTCGTCACAGGCGGGACGGGTATGCTCGGCAAGAAGCTGGGCAAGGCGCTGTTGGCGCGTTCCGAGATCACGAAGATCGTGCTGTTCGACGTGGTCGATCCGGGCGATACGCCCAAGGACCCGCGCATCGAAATCGTCGTCGGCGAAGTCTTCGATCCCGCCACGATCGCCAAGCTGATCACGCCGGATACGGGCGCCATCTTCCATCTCGCGGGCGTCGTCAGTGCGGGCGCCGAGCGCGATTTCGATCTGGGCTACCGCGTCAATCTCGACGGGACGCGCGTCGTGCTCGAAGCCGCGCGCAAATTGCCCAAGCCCGCCAAACTCGTCTTCGCCTCGTCGCTGGCCACCTATGGCGGCGATCTGCCCGAGATCATTCCCGACGATTTCCGCCTGACGCCGCAAACCTCCTACGGCATCCAGAAGGCGATGGGCGAAATGCTCGTGGCCGACTACACGCGCAAGGGCTATCTCGACGGCCGCTCGCTGCGCCTGCCGACGATCGTCGTGCGTCCGGGCAAACCCAATCTCGCCGCATCGACCTTCGCGTCGTCGATCATTCGCGAACCGCTTGCCGGCCAGAAAGCCGTGTGCCCGGTTTCGGCCGATGCGTGGATGCCGCTGCTGTCGCCGCGCCGCTGCATCGAAGCGTTCTTGCGCGCCTATGATTTGCCGTCGTCGGAGTGGGGCTGGAATCGTTCGTTGATGCTGCCCTCGCTCGACGTCACGGTCGGCGAGATGGCCGCAGGCCTGAAGCGCCATTCCGGCGCCAAGGCCTTCGACCTGATCGAATGGAAGCAGGACGAGATGATCGCCAAGATCGTCGCGGGCTGGCCCAAGCGCCTCGATTCCAAGCGCGCGCGCAAGATGGGCTTCCAATCCGATACGTCGATGGACGAATTGATCCGCAACTATGTCGAAGACGACATGCCGAAAGCCGCCTGATGCGTAGACTCGTTGCCGGCTGGTCGGCTGCCGCCCTGACCGCCTTCCTGTTCCTGCCCTGGCAAGCGATCGAAGATGGTTTCTTCGGTTTCGGCTGGATCCAGGATTATCCCGACGATCGCACCGCCAGCGCGTTGTTCTACGCGCTGGCCTTCGATCGCCCGTGGCTGTGGGGCGTGTTGCCCTTCGTGGCGCTGGGCCTGCTGGCGCTCGCCTTTCCGCGCGAAGATCGCCGCTTCGGCCAGACGCTGGTCTTCGCCGGTCTCGGCGGTCTCGGCTATACGTTCTTGCAAGGCTTCGCGATCGGCATCACCGGCCTGCAATGGACCTGGCTCGCCCCGCTGATCGGCGCGATCGAAACGTCGCAATACGGTTTCGGCTGGGGCGCCACGATCATTCTGTTCGCCTTCCTGATGATGACTTCGCTGGGCGTAGCGGCGCTGGGCTATTTCCGCGGCGACGCGTTCATCGCGGGCTCGGTCATCGTGTCGACGGCGCTGATCCTCGCCTTCGTGTTCTTCCCCATCGCCACGATGCTGGCGGGGGCGGTCACCGACGAACACGGCAATCTGGCGCTGGAGCTGTTCTGGCGACGCTTCTTCGCCGACGACATCTGGGAACTCAACTGCCTTGTCGGCGGCCCGCGCTGCGGCGTGGTGTTCAACACCGTGCTGCTGGGCGTGCTGACCGGCGCCCTTTCCACGTTGATGGGCCTTGCCTTCGCGCTGGTCGTGGTGCGCACCGGCCTGCCGTGGCGCAAAGGCCTGCGCGCGCTGACCATCCTGCCGATCATCACGCCGCCTTTCGTGATTTCGCTCGCCATCATCGTGTTGTTCGGGCGCACGGGCATCGTCACGTGGTTCCTGGAAGTCGCGTTCGGCATTCCGCCGTCGCGCTGGATCTACGGTCTGCCGGGCGTGCTCATTTCGCAGCTTCTGTCGCAGATCCCGGTCGCGTTCCTGGTGATGATCGGCGTGGTCGAAGCGATCAGCCCGTCGCTGGAGGAAGCCTCGCAAACGCTGGGCGCGTCGCGCTGGCAGACCTTCCGCACGGTCACGTGGCCGCTGCTGCGCCCGGGTCTCGCCGCCGCCTTCCTGCTCGGCTTCGTCGAAAGCCTCGCCGATTTCGGAAACCCGCTGGTCCTCGGCGGCAATTTCGACGTGCTGTCGACCAAGATCTTCTTCGCCATCGTCGGCGCGCAGCACGATCCCGGCCGCGCCGCCGTCTTGGCGATATTGCTATTGATCATGACGCTGGGCGCCTTCTGGATTCAGATGCGGTGGCTCGGCAAGCAAAGCTACGTGACTGTCACCGGCAAGGGCGATTCGGGCCTGTCGGCGGAATTGCCGCGCAAGCTGAAGCGCGTGCTTTACTGGACGACGATCCCGTGGGCGGCCTTCACGCTGGTCACCTACGCGATCGTGATCTTCGGCGGCTTCGTGCGCGATATCGGCCGTTTCGACCTGGAATTCACGTGGCGCCATTATCTCGACGCGTTCCGCGTGGAGCTGACCGAGCGCGGCATGTTCTTCTCGGGCTCTGCGTGGGATTCGCTCATCACTACGATCCAGGTCTCGGCGATTTCGGCCCCGCTCACCGGCATCATGGGTTTGCTCGTCGCCTATATTCTGGCGCGCACGAAATTCGCGGGTCAGCGCACCTTCGAATTCCTGACCATGCTGTCCTTCGCCATTCCGGGCACGGTCGTGGGCGTGTCGTATATCGTCGCGTTCAACGTGCCGCCGCTGGAATTGACGGGGACGGGCCTCATCCTCGTCATCTGCTTCGTGTTCCGCAACATGCCGGTGGGCGTGCGCGCGGGCATGGCGGCCTTGTCGCAGATCGACAAAAGCCTCGACGAAGCCTCGCTGACGCTGGGCGCCCGCACCGCCACCACGGTGCGCCGCGTCGTGATGCCGCTGCTGCGGCCCGCGATCGTGGCCACGCTGGTGTTCAGCTTCGTGCACGCGATGACGGCCGTTTCGGCCGTGATCTTCCTGGTGAGCGCGCGGCACAACATGGCGACCGCCTATATCGTCGGCCGGGTGGAGGCGGGCGAATTCGCGCTCGCCATCGCCTATTCGACGGTACTGATCGGCGTGATGGCGCTGGCGATCGCGATCATTCAACTCGGCGTCGGACGCCGGCAGCTCGGACGGCGCGGCCAACAAACGGCCGCCGCCCTCGGCGGACATTGAGGAATAGGGACGGACGATGACGAAATCCACGACCAAGAAGGGCCCGGCCTCGGTCGAGTTCCGCAACGTGACCAAGCGCTACGGCACGGTCGCGGCGGTCGGCGGCGTGTCCTTCACCATCGAGCCCGGCACGCTGGTCACGCTGCTTGGGCCCTCGGGCTGCGGCAAGACGACGACGTTGCGCCTGATCGCGGGGCTTGAAATCGCCAGCGAAGGCCAAATCCTGATCGCGGGCGAGGACGTGACGAATTTGTCCGCCGCCGATCGCGACGTGTCGATGGTGTTCCAATCCTACGCGCTGTTCCCGCATATGAACGTGCTGGACAACGTCGCCTACGGGCCGACGGTCGCGGGGCAGAAGAAATCCGACGCCTACGATCTCGCGCGCCAGAAACTCGCGCTGGTTGGCCTCAAGGATTACGATTTGCGCCTGCCGTCGGAATTGTCGGGCGGCCAGCAGCAGCGCGTGGCCGTCGCCCGCGCGCTGACGATGGAACCGCAGGTGCTGCTGTTCGACGAGCCGCTCTCCAACCTCGATGCCAAGCTCCGCCGCCGCGTGCGCGAAGATATCCGCGATCTGCAGCGCGATCTGAACCTGACCGTCGCTTACGTGACGCACGACCAGCAGGAAGCCTTGGCCGTGTCGGACCGCGTGATCGTCATGTCCAACGCGCGCATCGCCCAGATGGGCGCGCCGCGCGAATTGTACGAAGCGCCGGCCAGCCTGTTCGTGGCCGATTTCATGGGCGATTCGAATCTGATCGACGCGACGGTCGAGCGTGTGTTGCCTGCCGATCTAGCTTTGGTTCGCATTGGCGCTACATCACTCGAACTGCCGTCGCGCGGCACCAAGCCCGGTCCGTGCAAGGTCTCGATCCGCCCGGAATCGCTGAGCGTGACGGCGTCGGTCCCGCAAGGCCCGGCGATCCCCGGCACGATCCGCAAGGCCGCGTATCTCGGCACGCATATGGAATACACGCTGGCGGCCGAGATCGGCGAATTGTTCGTCGTCGATCGCGACGTGGCCAATCCGAAACCCGTGGGGTCGACCGCCTATCTGGCCCTCGCCCGCACGGGTGTTTCGATCGTGCCGAGCACCTAATCAGAACGCGACGGAGGTTCCGCCGTCGACGATCAGCACCGTGCCGGTGACGTAGCTGCCGGCGGGCGAGCACAGCAATAGCGCCGGCCCGGCGAGTTCCTCCGGCATGCCCCAGCGGCCGATGGGGGCCCGCGCTTCGACCTGGGCGCGGAACGCGTCGGTCTGGTGCAGGCCCTTGGTCAAATCGGTCACGAAGAATCCGGGCGCGATGCCGTTGACCAGCACGCCATGCGGGGCCAATTCGATCGCCATCGCGCGGACGAGGCCTTCCAGCCCCGTCTTGGCCGAGGCATAGGCCGCCTGTTGCGGGCGCACGGACCGCGCCATCAGCGACGTGGTGTAAAGGATGCGGCCCCATTTGTTGGGCACCATGCGCCGTGCCGCTTCGCGCCCCAGCACGAAGCCCGCGCGCAAATGCGAACCCAAGATCGCGTCGAAATCCGACGTCGGATAGTCGAGCAGCGGCTTGCGGATCGCCGAGCCCGCGTTCGAGATGAGGATATCCAGCCGCCCGTGCTTGGCGACGATCCGGTCGAGCGCGGCGATCGCCGCCGCCTCGTCCGTCACGTCGAAGGCTTCGGCGTCGCCGCCGATCTTGTCCGCCGCCGCTTTCGTTTCCGCCGCGTTGCGCGCGGCCAGCACGACCTTGGCGCCGGCTCCCGCCAAAGCCGTCGCCATCGCGTAGCCGATTCCGCGCGAGCCGCCGGTCACCAGCGCCACGCGGCCTTTGAGATCGAACATTTGGGCGGGAGTCATGTTTCCATCCTTCGTTTTTATTCGTCGAGAAACGCTTTGAGCTTGTCGGCGACGCGCGTCAAGGACAGCACGCCGTCCAAATGGCCGCCATTGCCGGGAATAGCGACGAGGTCCGCCTGCTTGCCCTGGCGCTTCAGGATATCGACGGCCTTCTGCGCGTAGCCGGGCAGCAGCAGCAAATCGCTCTCGGCGGGAATGAACAGCGCGCGCGCTTTGATGCGGCCGAGCCCTTCCTCCAGATTGTTCTGGTGGCCGGTCACGAACAGCTGGTTCGCGCGCACCAGATAGACGAAATGGTTGGCGTCCGACACGCGGGCACGGGCGAGCGACACTTGGTCGAGCGTCGCGTCGATCGCGAAGCGGTTGTCCCAAGACGCGAGCGGATTCTTGGTCGTCTCCGCCCAGCGTCGCCCGAAGGTCGCGTCGGCCCAGCCATGGGCGCGCGCGTCGATCGTCACCATCTTCAACGCGAGGGCAAGGCCGTTGGTCGGTTCCGGCCCGCCATACCAATCGCCGTTGTTGAAATTGGGATCGAGCAGGATGGGCTGCGCCCAAACCGCCAACCGCGCGATCGTATAGGCGTCGGCTTCGCCCACCCCGATCACCGGCACGACGCGTTTGACGAAATCGGGGAAGGCGGCGGCCCATTCCAGCGCCTGCATCGAGCCCATCGAAGCACCCACGGCGGCGTGGACGGATGTGACGCCCAGGGAGTCGAGCAGCGCCTTTTGCACGTTCACGAAGTCGCGCATCGTGACGATGGGAAAGCGCAGGCCATAGGGCTTGCCGGTGGCGGGATCGATCGAGGCGGGGCCGGTCGTCACCGTCGTGCCGTCGCGCGTGTTGAGATTGACCAGCGAGTCGGCCGAGACGACAAAATACTTGTCGGTATCGATCGCCTTGCCCGGCCCGATGATCGCATCCCAATAGCCCGGGGCGGGCTGGTCCGACCGGTAGCGCCCGGCGGCGTTGGAATTGCCGGAAAAGAAATGCGGCACGATCACCACATTGTCGCGCGCGGCGTTGAGGCGCCCGTAGCTTTCCCAGCCGATTTTCACATCGGGGATCGTGGCGCCGCCGACTGTGGTGTAGCTCGGCAGTGCGAAAACCTTCTTCTCGACGATGCCGACGCCGCGATCCTGCGCGTGCAGAGGGGCGGCGAACAGCAAAGCTGCGACGGCCGCGAGGGCGATCCGGATTCGCATGAGTTTTCTCCCCGTATTCGCCCGACTTTAGTCATGCGAACGGCCGGCGCCAAGGACTTGCATCCTTTACGCCCGCGCGCCAGGATCGCCGCTCACAAAATTCCAGGAGGAAGCGATGGCGGGTCGGTTGGCGGGGAAGACGGCGTTCGTGACGGCGGCGGGGCAGGGTATCGGCAGGGCCAGCGCGCTGTCCTTCCACGCCGAAGGCGCCAAGGTGATCGCGACCGATCTCGACACCGCCAAGATGGCCGATCTCGCCGACAAAGGCATTGTCGTGCGCAAGCTCGACGTCATGGACCGCGCTGCGATCTTCGCGATGGGCAAGGAATTCGCTGCCGTCGACGTGATGTTCAACTGCGCCGGTTTCGTCCATCACGGCACGATCCTCGACTGCGACGACAAGGCCTGGGATTTCTCGATGAACCTGAACGTCCGGTCGATGTTCTGGACGATCCAGGCCTTCCTGCCCGCGATGCTGGAGCGCAAGAAGGGCACAATCGTCAACATGTCGTCGGGGGCCGGCCCGGTGAAGGGCCCGCCCAACCGCTTCGTCTACGCGGCGTCGAAGGCGGCGGTCGTGGGCTTGACGAAGTCGGTCGCCAGCGATTTCGTGAAACACGGCATTCGCTGCAATGCGATCTGCCCCGGCACGGTTGACACGCCCTCGCTGCAAGGCCGCATCGGTACGGCGGCGGACGTCGAGCAAGCGCGCAAGGATTTCCTTGCCCGTCAGCCGATGGGCCGTTTCGGCACGGCCGAGGAAATCGCCGCCTTGGCGCTGTTCCTCGCTTCGGACGAATCCGGCTTCATCACCGGTGCGGAGTTCAAGATCGACGGCGGCTGGTCGCTGTAACTAATACGTGCTGCGCCCGCCGGTGATGTCGAAAACGGCACCGGTCGAGAAGGAGCAGAGCGGCGAGGACAGCCAGAGCACGAGGGACGCGATTTCGTCGACCTGGACGAAACGGCCCATCGGGATCTTGCTCAGCATGTATTCGACATGCGCCTCGGTCATCTGCTTCAGGATGTCGGTTTCGGCGACGGCGGGCGTCACGCAATTCACCAGCACGTTCGACTTGGCGAGTTCCTTGCCGAGCGATTTGGTGAGGCCGATCAAGCCCGCCTTCGCGGCCGAATAGGCCGGCGCGTTCGGGTTGCCTTCCTTGCCGGCGACCGAGGCGACGTTGACGATGCGCCCCCAGCCGCCCTTCACGATATGCGGCACGGTCGCGCGGCAGCACAGGAAGGGCGCGGTCAGATCGACCTCCAGCACCTTGCGCCAATCGGCGACCGGGTATTCCCAGGTCGTCGCGTTGGGGCCGGTGATGCCGGCGTTGTTGACCAGAATATCGATGCCGCCCATCGCACCCACCGAACGGTTGGTCGCGGCGGCGACGGCGTTCTCGTCGGTCAAATCGGCTTCGGCCGTGTGCACGTCGCCTTGACCCGCCAAGCGCTTCACGGCGGCATCGAGGGCCGGCGCATCGCGGTCCCACAAGGTGACGGAAGCGCCCGCCGACAAAAGCTTGCCCGCGATGGCGAGGCCGATGCCCCGCGCCCCGCCGGTGACGATCGCGCGTTTGCCCGCAAGATCGATGGCAGCGCTCATGGTGCTCCTCCTTATTTCAGTGGCTGCGCGCGGCGCCCAGCCGCTTCTCCAGCGACGCCGACCAGCGCGACATCGCGAAACACGCGAACCAGAAAATCGTGCCGGCGAAGACATAGCCTTCGACGTTGTAGCCGACCCATTTGGGATCGGCCGACGCAGCATGCACGATGCCGAGCAGATCGAAAAGCGAGACGATCAGCACCAACGTGGTGTTCTTGGAGAGCGCGATAAATTCGTTTGCAAGGGCCGGTAACGAAATCCGCAAGGCTTGCGGCAGCACGATCAGGATCGTCGCGCGCCAATAACCCAAGCCCATCGCGGCGGCGGCTTCGTATTGGCCCTTGGGCACGGCCTGCAAGCCGCCGCGGATCGCTTCGGCCATATAGGCGGCGATGACGAGCGTGAGGCCGACGACCGCGCGGATCAAGCGATCGACATTGATCGGCAGGATCAGCGGCAGCAGCAGCGAGGCGAGGAAGATCACCGCGATGATCGGCACGCCACGCCAGAATTCGATGAACGCGACCGAGATCGTGCGGATGACCGGCAGTTCCGATTGACGGCCCAGCGCCAGCAGCACGCCCAGCGGGAAGGCGAAGATGCCGGAATAGACCGTCATGAACACGGTCAGCATCAAGCCGCCCCATTGGCGCGTCTCGACATAGGGCAAGCCGCCGAACCCGCCGAGCAGCAGCCAGAGGCCGATAAAGGGATAGACGACCAGCAGGGCCGGGATCGCGTAGCGTTTGCCGGGCAAGCGCCGCCAGCCCGCCCAGGTGCCGAAAACCACCAGCAGCGCGCCGGCGAGATCGATGCGCCAGGTCTGGCTCGACGGATAAAGCCCGTACATGAACTGGTCGAAGCGCGCGCGGATGAACACCCAGCAAGCGCCGCCCGCGCCGCAGGCCGAGCGGTCGTCGCCCAGCCACGCCGCCTTGAAGATCGTCCAGTCGAGCAGCGGCGGGACGAAACGCCACACGACCCAGATGCAGGCGAGCGTGATCGCCGCGTCGACCCAGGTCGCGAATAGATTGGTGCGGATCCAGGCGAGCGCTTTCATCGCGTCACCAGGGCGATGCGCGAATTGTACCAGTTCATGAACATCGACACGGCCAAGCCAGCGATCAGATAGATCGCCAGCGTGATCGCGATGATCTCGATCGCTTGACCCGTGGCGTTGAGGGCCGAGCCCATGAACACGCTGACGATCTCCGGATACGCGATCGCCGCCCCGAAGGACGAATTCTTCAGCAGGTTCAGATACTGGCTGGTCATCGGCGGGACCATCACGCGCAGCGCCTGGGGCACCACGATCAAGCGCAGCGTCTGGCCGGGCGAGAGGCCGAGCGACGCGGCCGCTTCCTTCTGGCCTTTGCCGACGGCCAGGATGCCGCCGCGCACGACTTCGGCGATGAAGCCGGCGGTGTAGGTGACGAGGGCGGCGAGCAGCGCCACGAATTCGGGCACCAATACGAAGCCGCCGCGGAAATTGAAGCCGCCGCGCACCGGCACGTTCCAGCTTGTCGTCAACGCGACGACGATCGCGGCGGCGAGCGGCATGCCGACGATCAACGCGGTGCCCGCCGCCCAGATCGGGAAGGCTTTGCCGGTCGAAGCTTGGCGTTTGGCGGCCCAAACGCGCAAGGCCAGGAACAAGACGACGCCGATCGCGAACGCGATCGACACGGCGGCGAAGGGATGGCCTTCGGTCGGGGCGGGCACGTAAAGCCCGCGATTATTCAGGAAGAAGGTGTCGAAGGCGGCGAAGGAATCGCGCGGCGGCGGCAGCGCGCGAATGACGCCGAAATACCAGAAGAAGACGAACAGCAGCAGCGGGATGTTGCGCACGAACTCGACGAAGCCGGTCGCGAGGCTGCGCAGCAGGAAATTCTTCGAAAGCCGCGCGATGCCGATCAGGAAGCCGAGGATCGTGGCGAGCGCCATCCCCAGCAGCGAGACCAGCAGCGTATTGGCCACGCCGACCCACAGCAGGTCGACGATGTTGTTCTGCGGCGTGTAGTCGACGATCTTGAAAGGAACGTCGATGCCCGACGTGCGCCAGAGGAAGTCGAAGCCGGACGCGATGCCGGCTTTGACCATATTCTCCGACGCGTTGGCGACGAAATACCAGATCGTCCCAAACATCGCGCCCGCGACCGCGGCCTGGGAGATCCAGGCGCGGACGCGGGCGTCGTAGAACCAGCGCCGAAGCGCTGGGCTCATTGGAACGGCGAGGTGAACAGCAATCCGCCCTTGGTCCACAACTGGTTGGGACCGCGGGGCAGCTTCAGGGGCGAATCCATGCCCACCGTGCGCTCGTAGCTTTCGCCGTAGTTACCGACCTGCTTGATCGCGTTGTAGAGCCAGTCGTTCGACAGGCCCAGCATCTGGCCGAAATTGCCTTCCACGCCCAGGATGCGGCGGACTTCGCCGTTGGTCGAGGAGCGGCGCATTTCGTCGACGTTCTTCGACGTGATGCCGAAATGCTCGGCGGCGATCATACCGTTGAGCACCCAGCGCACGACCGCCTGATAGCGCTCGTCGCCGTAGCGCACGGTCGGGCCTTGCGGATCGTTGGAGATCAGCTGCGTCAGGATGACGTGATCGTCCGGCGCCTTCAGCTTGGAACGTTGCCCCGCCAGCGCGCCGAAGCCGGCGGTGTAGGCGTCGCAACGCTCGGCGTCGTAGGCGGCGATGGCGTCGTCGTTGCGCTGGAAGTTGACGATCGTCACCTTCTTGCCGCGCTCGGCGAACCAATCGGTCGCTTGCTTTTCTTCGGTCGAACCGGCGGCGACGCAAACCGTGGCGCCGTCCATCTCGTCGGCCTTGGTGATGTTCGCCTTCTTGCGGACAATGAACGTCTGGCCTTCGTAGAAGTTGATGCCCAGGAAGTTCACGCCCAGCGAGGCGTTGCGCGAGAAGGTGATCGTCGTGTTGCGCGACAGCAGATCGACCTGACCCGATTGCAGGATCGGCCAACGCTGCTGGACCGAGGTCGGCGTGTACTTGACCTTGGTGGCGTCGCCCAGAACCGCGGCGGCCAGCGCCTTGCAGAAATCGACGTCGATGCCCTGCCACACGCCCTTGTCGTCGGCGAAGGAGAAGCCGGGCAGGCCCAGATGGACGCCGCATTCCAGATGGCCGCGGGCCTTGATGGCGTCGAGCGTGGGGCTCGGCGTCAATTGCTGGGCGGAAGCCGCACCGGCGAAGCAAAGCATAAGCGCGGCGGATGCCGCGAAACGACGAAGCATGGATAGACTCCCTGAGTTCCGGGCCGCGGGGTTTGTCCCCGGGCCGGTTGAGGATGGCGGATATTGGCGCGGTGTCATCGCGGAAGCAAGGGAGTGTCTTTTAATTGTCATAATCCATGCGCTAGGATCGGTTCCGGGGAGAACCAATACAATGTCCGCACGGTTGGAGATCGACCGGGTCGAGGCCGCTTATGGCGCCACGCGCGTGCTGAAAGGCGTCAGCCTGGATGTCGCCCCCGGCGAATTCGTGGCGCTGCTCGGGTCGTCGGGTTGCGGCAAGACGACGCTGCTGCGCTGCATTTCGGGATTCGTGCCGGTCGCGGGCGGCGCCATCCGCGTGGGCGGGCGGGATATCACGCCGATGCCGCCCGACAAGCGCGAAATGGCGATGGTGTTCCAAAGCTACGCGCTGTGGCCGCATATGAGCGTGGCGCAGAATATCGGCTACGGCTTGCGCTTGCGCAAAAAGTCGCGTGGCCAAATCGCCGCGCGCGTCGCCGAGATGGTGGCGATGCTGAAGCTCGATGGGCTCGGCGAACGCAACGTCACCCAGCTTTCCGGCGGCCAGCGCCAGCGCGTCGCTCTGGGCCGCGCGCTTGCCGTCGATCCGCAGATCCTGTTGCTGGACGAGCCGTTGTCCAATCTCGACGCGCGCATCCGCGAGGACGTGCGCCACGAGATCAAAGCGCTGCAACGGCGCCTGGGCATCACCACGATCCATGTGACCCATGATCGCGAGGAAGCGATGGTGATGGCCGACCGGATCGTCATCCTCGATGCCGGCACAATCGCCCAGGTCGGACGGCCGGAGGAAGTCTATAACCACCCCGCATCGGCGTTCGTCGCCTCCTTCATGGGGGCGAACAACGCGATCCGCCTTGATCTTGCGCGCAGCGGCACCACGCTGCGCGTGGCGCCGGGACCGCATAATCGCGAAGCCGAATTGCCCTACGAAGGCGCCATCGACGGCAAGGTCACCGCCCATTTCCGCTCCGAGGCCGCGAAGCTGTCGCTGGCGGGCGATGCCGATCCGCACGGCGCCTTGGCGCTGGAAGGGCGCATCGTCCAGGCCGCCTATCCGGGCGGGTTCTGGCGCTACGCGGTCGCGGTGGGCGACCGGCAATTCATGGTCGACGACGAACGGCGCGTGGACGTGGGCGTGAACGCGCGCGTCGTTCTGCCCGCCGAAGCGCTGCACTTCTTCCCCGCGGAGGGAGCGTAACGCAAACGTCGCAGAGCACGCGTATTGGAAAAAGCGCCCGCCGGTCCGCCGGACGGCGGGTGCGATCAAGCCCGGCGGATACGGAGGAGAACATGCAACGACGGACATTGATCGCGGCCGCCTTGGCGGCGGGTGCGGTCGCCGCGACGCTGCCGGGGGCGGTCAACGCCCAGGCGCGCAACGTCACGATCAACGTGCTGACGGCCGGCGACCAGAACATGGTCGACTACATCACCGAATTCCTGGGTCCCCAGTTCGAGAAGGCCAATCCCGGCGTGCGCGTGCGCGCGGTGGGGACGGGCCCCGGCGACGCGGGCTCGCAGCGCATCTGGGAGCGGCTTGAAGCGCAGAAGCGGGCGAACGCGGCGAGCGTCGACGTGGACGTCGCGATCGTCCACCAGAAGATGGCCGGCCAGATGGTGAAGGACGGCTTGCTGTCCAATTATCGCGGCCAGGTTTCGACCGGCAACATGGCGACCAACGCGGTCACCAAGAACGCGCTGGGCGTGAATGTCGACGGCTATGTGATGCCGATGTTCAACAGCCAGGTCGCCATCGCCTACAACCCGGCGCGCGTCGCCAACCCGCCCAAGACCTTCGACGAACTCGTCGCTTGGGCAAACGCCAATCCGAAGAAGTTCGGCCATAACGGCATTCGCGGCGGCATGTCGGGCGTGGGCTTCGTGTTCGGCTGGCTTTACGCCTACGCCCCCGATCAGAAGAAGCTGATCGAAGGCCCGTATGACGACGCGACCGTGCAGGCGCTGACGCCGGCGTTGCAGAAGCTGAAGGCGTTCAACGGCGTGTCGACGATCACGCCGGGCAATGCCGGTACGCTCGACGCGCTGAACCGCGGCGAGATCGATATGGGCCCGGTGTGGATGGACATGTTCTATTCCTGGCAGGGCGAAGGCCGCTTGCCGCCGACGCTGAAACTGACGCTGCTGGAAACCGGCTTGCCGGGCCAGCCGATGTACTACGTCATCCCCGACAAATCGCCGAACGCGGATATCTCGCGCAAATTCGTCGAACTCGCGACATCGCCGGTCGTTCAGGCCAAGGGCATCGTCGAGCGCTTCAACTGGCTGCCGGGCATCGACGCCCAGCATGTCCAGTCGCATCTCGACGCCAAGCTGTGGGAACGCCTGTTCCGCGACGTGCCGCCGGACATGCTGAACAAGATGGGCCGCCCGATGCCGCAGGCCGATTACTTCACCAAGATTCAAGAGCAATACGAAAAAGTGGTCTTGAACTGACGTAAGGGACGGGGCGGCGGTTTCGTACGCCGCCGCCCCGTTTTCATTTCGATGGGTCCCACACGCGGCGTTTCCGTTTTGCTGATCTTCCCGGCGCTCGCCATGGCGCTGGCGTTGTTCATCTATCCGTTGGGCTACTCGCTCGTCGGCGCGTTCCAGGACAAGGCCGGCGTCTGGACGCTCGGAAATTTCGTGCGCGCGTGGGAGCTTTACCGTCTCGACACGCTGTTCACCGTTTTCATCGTCGGCCTGTCGACCTTCCTGATCGCGGTGATTTCCGTGTCGATCGGCGGGTATCTCACACTCGGCAATTCGCCGGTCGCGAAAAAGATTCTCGATTGGCTCTATCGCTGGCCGCTCTTCGTGCCGTTCATCGTCGCCGCCTTGTGCATGCGCACGTTCCTGGGCCGCAACGGCATGATGAACAACGCGTTCGTGTTCCTGGGTTTCATGGACCAGGAATCGGCGCAGAGTTTTCTCGATTGGCGCGGCATCGTCATCACTTTCGTGTGGAAGCAGACGCCGTTCGTGACGCTGATGGTCGCTGGCGCGATGGCGGGCCTCGACCGTTCGACGATCGACGCCGCGCGCAATCTCGGCGCTTCGCGTTTGCGCGTGCTGCTCGAAATCGTCGTGCCGCAGATCCGCCGCACGCTGGCGGTCGGCTTGATCCTGTCCTTCGTCACGATGATGTCGGTGCTGTCGGTGCCCATCATGTTGTCGGGCCAAAGCCCGTCGATGCTGACGGTCAATATGGCGTGGCGCATCAACTCGGTCGGCGATTACGGCACCGCGAACGCGCTCGGTTTCGTCTCGTATCTGCTGACCGGCCTCGCGGCGTGGTTCTATTTGCGCGAAGCCGTGCGCGACAAGCAGCAAGGGCTGACGCGATGAAATGGATTTTGCGCGCCGGTCTGCTCGCGGTCTTCGCCTTTTTCGTGCTGGGGCCGATCGGCAATTTGATGATTTGGTCGGTGGCCGAACAATGGTTCTGGCCCAACCGCCTGCCGTCGCAATGGGGCTTCCGCTTCTGGGAAGTGGTGTTCCGCCCGACCGGCCGCGCGATGGAATCGCTGTGGCTGTCGATCTGGATCGCGCTGCTGACGACGGCGACGTGCCTTATCGTGTCGGTGCCGGCGGGCTACGCGCTCGCCCGGGGGAGATTACCGTGGCGGCCGATCGTGATGCTGATCTTCCTGCTGCCGCAGGCCTTCCCGAATCTGCCGGTCTATATCAACATCGCGCGCATCTTCTTCGAATACGACCTCAACGGCACGGTCGCGGGCGTGGTGATGGTCCACGCGGTGCACGGGCTCGTCTTCTCGGTATGGATCGCGACGGCGGCGTTCGCGGCGATCGATCCCGAGCTTGAGCAAGCCGCGCGCAATATCGGGGCGTCGGGCCCGCGCACGTTCTTCGAAGTGACGCTGCCGCTGGCGCTGCCCGGCATCGTGGCGAGCGCGATCTTCGTATTCCTCGAATCGCTCGACGAATTCACCGGCAGCTATTTCGTCGGCGCGCCGGAAATCCGGACCTTGCCGCTGATGCTTTATTCGGCGAGTGCGGGCGGCAATATCCAGATCGCGGCGATCTCGGCCCTCATCCTTCTGGTCCCGTCGATCCTGTTCATGCTGCTGGTCGAGCGGTTCCTGAAGGGTGAGGTTCTGGCCAAGATGGGGCGCTAGAGTCTGATCCGGTGGGATTGAACCGCCTGCGCCGCAGGGATTTTGCGTCGCGGGTAGGAGAAGGGTGCGGCGCGTAGTGGTTCTACGCGCAAGCCCTTCGACGCCCTCCGCGGCGCAAAAGAACGCGGCCCTAAAGGGTTGGGTTCCGGCGGGCGCCCGCTTCGTTGTGCCCCTCGCAGATAGAACCACTATCGGCTTCGGGACACGCCTCGCGGATCGCGCGCGCCGGACGCCCAACGCAGGTGATTCAATCCCCCTGGATCAGACTCTGGCTCACGTCCCCCAGATTTCGCGCGTGGCGCTCGAGTACCAGCCCTGCGTATAGCTCGCCTCCAGCTTGCGGAAGGCGGCCGCATCCGCCGGCGTGCGCGGGGAAACGCCGCCAGCCCCCTGCACCGCGACGATGCCTTGCGGCGTGGCGCGATAGATATCCGCGACCGAGATGCCGTAATCGGGCGACAGCAGCGAATAGCAGGTATTGGCGTAGACGGGCGCGAACGCCGGACGGCCGTTCAACGCCGCCGCGATCGCCTTGGCGACGAACTTGCCTTGGCTGTTCGCGGCGAAGCCCGATTTCGGCATGGCGCCCGCGATCGACGCGTCGCCGATCACATGGATGTCCTTGATGCGCGTCGATTCGAAGGTGATCGGATCGACCGGGCACCAGCCGGCACTGCCGCCGTCGGGATTGGCGAGGCCCGCATCGCGCGCAATCTTGCCGGCGAATTGCGGCGGCACGACGTTGATGACGGCCGCGCGATGGCGCTGACCGAATTCGGAGACCAGCGTGCGCTCGCCCGCGATCACTTGGGTGATGCGCCCATCCTTGTTGAGCGGCACCCATTCGATCAGGCCGGGATACAACGCGTTCCAGCCGTCCTGGAACAGCGGCTGCTTGGAGAACGCGTCCTTCGCGTCGAGCGCCAGGATCTTCGAGCGCGGCTTGGTCGTCTTCAGATAATGCGCGATGACCGAGATGCGCTCATACGGGCCCGGCGGGCAGCGATAGGGGTTCGCCGGCAAGGCGAGGGCGACGACGCCGCCGTCCGGCATGGCTTCGAGCTGACGGCGCAGCAGCAGCGTCTGCGCCCCGCCCTGCCACGCATGCGGCAGAATCTCGGCGGCGGCCTCGGTGTAGCCTTCGATCGCACCCCAGCGGATATCGATGCCCGGCGACACGACCAGCTTGTCGTAGCGGATCGACTGGCCGGAACCCGTGCGCACCGTTTTGGTCGCGGGATCGATGGCGACGGCGATGTCGCGCACATGGCGCACGCCATGCGTGCCGGTCAGCGCGTTGTAGGTGTGCGTGATCTCGCCGATCTGTTTGAACCCGGCGATGACGTAGTTCGAGAACGGGCAGGTGACGAACTCGGATTTCGGTTCGATCAGCGTGACCGCGATGCCGGGATCTTCCAGGCGGATGAACTTGGCGGCGGTGGCGCCGCCGAAGCCGCCGCCGATCACGACGACATGGGCCTTGGCCGGGGCGGTCTGCACGGCGCAGGCCGACAGGGCGGAGGTGGCGAGCAGCGAGCCGGTGAAGGCGCGGCGCGAGAGTTTCGTGCGGGTCATATGCGTCATCTCCCCGTTAGCGCCAATTGGCCGAAATTTCGCGGGCGATGGCGGCGAGCTCGTCGTCGCTGAAGCCCTTGGCGTGGCGGTTCATCACCGTCGCCGGCCGGCGGTCGTTCTTGAAATCGAGCATGGCGGACAGAAGCTGCTGCTCCGTGCGGCCGTTGATCGGCGGGATTTCGGCGATGCTGCGCCCGGCGGGGCCGTGGCAGCCCGAGCAGGTCGCGGCGAGCACGCTGCCGGGGATGGGGGCGGCTTGCTGGGCGTGCGCGGCGGCACCGGCGAGCAAGCTGGCCGCGAAAGCGGCGGAAAGGATGACGGAACGCATGTGACTCCCTCTTCGTTCGAGCCCCCGGGCGGGGATTTCGTTTTGGCGGCGATTGGGCGCGAGTGTGGCCGCATCCCCCGTCACCTGGCAAGTGATGGGGACTATTTGCGGGGCCCGCACGGCCCCGGCAACGCGTTTTATCTAAAGAGGTAATTTAGCGGATTTTGACGCCGCCCCGTCGGGCGCGACCTTAGGCGACGACGCCGACGATCACGTGCCCGTCGGCGCCGGCCAATGGCGCCAGCATCGCGACCCAGCCATTGCCTTCATCCGCGACCAGCATCGGCGTCGCGGTGAGCAGCGATTCGAGGGCGGCTTGCGCGATCGGATCGGTCAGGGCGACGGCGGCGTCCGGCACCGCATCCAAGGTTTCCTTGACCGTGTTGCCGACGACCCGCCAGCGATAGAGATCGGCCCCAGCCTCGGCGAAGGGCACGAGCACGAAACCCGCTTGCGCGCCGTTGTTCGGCAGCCGCATCAGATTGAACGCCGTGCGCGCGGGGATACCATCGTCGATGCCGCGCGCACCCTCCCATGCCCAAACGAACTGCGCGAGCGGCTCGGGCAGGTCGGCGCCGGGATCGAAGCGGCGAATGGACGGTAGCGCTTTGGCGGTGGCGAACATGGCAGGGGCGGACATGCGGCTCATTGTATGTACCGGTCCTGAGACCAGACTTAAAATCGCTTTAGCCGAAATGCGCCAAGAAGGCGAGGCGCTCATCGAGCGCGAAGCCGAATTCCGCAAGAAATCCCGCCGCAATCAATATGCCCGTCGCGATCAAAACAAGCCCCGCGATCGCTTCAAGGCGGTGCAGGGCGGAAGGTCCCAGCGGTGCATGCCGCGCCAGAACGACATAGGCGACGGCGCTCGCGAGCCAGGCGGGCCAACTCATGAAAACGCCGTAAGTTGCGAGCGCTAGGCCCGACGCGTCCGCCGCCGCCGCGAGGCCGGGGCCGGGGATCGGCGTCCAGCCGAAGGCGAAGGCGAAGCCAACGCATATCGCCGCGATAAATTTTGCCGGGATGCGCCAAACGGGTGCGCGTGCGGCACGGCGCAACCCCGGGATGGGGGCGGCCCCGAGCGCATGCAATCCGTAAGCGACGATGATGGCGCCCGCCAACAGCGTGAAGGCATGCGCTTTGCGGATCAGCACGCCATCGCCCGCGTTGAGGGCGCCGAAGCCGAGCCCGAAGGCGAGGGCGAACAAGGCCGCCGAAGCGGCAAGGCGCGCGATCGCCCCCGGTGGCGCGCCATCGGCATCGCCCCATTCGTCGCGCAAAATCGCCGCCGCCCACGCGATGAAGGCAGGCCATAGGGGCAGCATCGCGGCCCCCAGGGCGCCGCCCAAACCATCCGCCGCAGCTTGCAGGATCGAACTCATCTATCGGGAATCTAACAGAAACCGGCGCTTGATCCAGATCAATGCGCCCTGCGGCGTTTCGTCCAGAATGGCATCACCGGCAATTGCTTATATTGCCGGGATTGGAGCCCCCCGATGACCTGCACCCGCGAATGCCGCCCGCAAGCCGATGAAGCCGCGCCCGAATGCAAGCGCGGCTGCGGTGCAACCGCGCGTCGCTTGGCGGCGATGCTCGAACCCGATATCGCGATGCGCAATCTGATGGGCGCGCAGCTCGAAATGCTCAGCGCGCTGGGCGGAAAAAAGCTCTGATCGAGGCTTTGTAGCCGTCGGGCATATTCAGCGCGTCGATTTCCTCGGGCGCGAACAATTCCAATTTCTTGTGTTCGTGACTGATGCGCGGGCTGACACCCGTCAGCGGCGCGCACGCATAGGTCACGATCACGACCTCGACGCCCGGCGCGATGCGATAAAGCCAGGAATCGAGAATGCGCTCGGGCGCGGCTTTCAGCCCGAGCTCCTCGTCGATCTCGCGCGCGAGGCATTCTTGCGGGTCTTCGCCCGGTTCCAGCTTGCCGCCGGGCAATTCCCATTCGTCGCGTTCGTTGAACAACAGACAGACGCGTCCGTCGATCGTCACGACCCCCTTCATCGCGACGGGAAAACGCGGCGATTTGTTGTCGCTGGGCTCAGCCACGCGCGACCAGCGCTTTCAACGCCGCCACGAGCGAGCCTTCCTCGAGATATTTAAGCGCCAGGATCGCGCCGCCCGCGATGCCCGCGACCGCAAGGAACGAGCCGATGGCGAGCGTCGACAAGCCGGTGATGCCTTGGCCGACGGTGCAGCCCAAGGCGCTGACGCCGCCCACACCCATCAGGATGGCGCCGCCCGCGTTGCGCAGGAAATCGTTCGCGTCGCGGAAACTTTCCAAGCGCCATTCGCCGGCGGCTTTCGCGGCGATCGCCGATCCGATCAACATGCCCAACACGGTCGACACGCCGAAATTGATTTTCGTCCCCGTCCAGAACATCGCATAGAACAGCGTGTCGCCGACGGGGGCCACGAAGGTGAACGAGGCGAGCGGCGTGGGATCGAAATCGTCCTTGCCCAGCACGCCGGTGATGGCCCAACCCAGCACGATCAGCGCGCCCACGCCGAGGCCCGCGATCACGTCGCGCGTGCTGGCGCGGAACGCCTTGTCTTTGAAGCACCAGATCAGCAAGGCCGCGCCCAGCAGCGCCGCCACGATCGGCCGGTCGATGCCGGCAAGCGTCGGCAGGCTTTGATCGGCGAAACCGAGCGCGCGCAGATCGAGATTGAGGCGTTCCCACGTATTGACGCGCGCATAACCCACGATGCCGCGCAGCGTGGCGTAAGCCGCGATCCCCAAGATCAGCAGCACGACGACGCTTTTGAGATTGCCCGCCCCCGCGCGCACCAGATTGCGCTGGCCGCAGCCGCCGGCCAACACCATGCCGAAGCCGAACAAGGCGCCGCCGAAAATGGCGCCCAGCCAGCCGAGATTGGGGGCGAGGTAGATCGATCCGCGCAGATCGATGGCGCCCGCCGCGTGCAACGCGTTGCCGCCCAGCATCGCGATACCGATGGCGGCGATCCAGGCGCGCAGGCGGCGTTTGTCTTCCATCACCACGGCGTCGGAAATCGCGCCCATGGTGCAGAAATTGGTGCGCTGGGCCAAAGCGCCGAACGCCGTGCCGGCGGCGAGCCCGGCGATTGCGACGACAAGATGTATCGGAAGATCCTGCATAGGCCGGGCAATCTATCGCTTGAAGCCCGCGGCTTCAAAGCCGTAATGTCCCGCCCCATGTCGACGACCGAACTCGATGTCAAAGGGCTGAATTGTCCCTTGCCCGTGCTGCGGGTCAAAAAGGCGATGGCGGGCCTGCCCGCCGGCGCCACGCTCAAGGTTTTCGCGACCGATCCAGGTGCCGTGAAGGATTTCGAGGCGTTCTGCAAGACGACCGGCAACGTCCTCAAATCGTCTTCCGAAGCCGACGGGGTGTTCGTCTTCGAGATCGGCAAGGCCGGTTGAACCGCGCCCTCTCCCGCGAAGGTTTCTGGCTGCTTTTGACGCTCGCGTTTTTCTGGGGCGTCAATTGGCCGGCGATGAAGTTCTCGGTGTTGGAACTCCCGCCATGGGTGTTCCGCGTTCTGTGCGTCTATATCGGCGCCGCCGGTCTGTTCGCCATCGCGTGGCGTTTGCGGCTGGATTGCCGCATCCCGCCGGGGCGGCTGGGGCAATTGGCGCTCGCCGGATTTTTGAACGTGACCGTCTGGCACGTTTCCACCGCCTATGGCTTGCAGCATGTCGAAGCGGGGCGCGCGGCGCTGATCGCTTTCACCATGCCGATGTGGGTGTCGCTGTTCGGCGCGCTGTTCCTGGGCGAGGTCTTCGACCGGCGCCGCGCTTTGGCGCTGGCGTTCGGCGGGGCGGGGTTGATGCTGCTGGCGTGGCCCGCGTTCGCGGGGCTTATCGACCGGCCGATCGGCTTGGCGCTGATGCTGGCGGCGGCGATCGGCTGGGCGACGGGCACCGTCTATACCAAGCAAGCGAAGTTCCCGATGCCGGCGGTGACGCTGACCGCGTGGCAATTGCTGTTCGGCGGCTTGCCGCTGATCGCGGGGTTGCTCTGGTTCGATCTGCCCGGCGGTCTTTGGCCGGCGGGCGGGCTGACGCTGCAGGGCTGGCTCGGCTTCGGCTACGCGGCCACCGTGCCGATGATCTATTGCCATTGGGCGTGGTTCCGGGCGCTCGAAATTCTGCCCGCGTCGATGGCCTCGCTCGGGCTGCTGGCCGTGCCGGTCGTGGGTGTGGCGTCGTCGGCGTGGCTGACGGGCGAGCGTTTCGCCGCCCTCGACTATGCCGCGATGGCCGCGATCATGGCGGCACTGTTCTTGGCGCTGGTACCGCCTAAAACTATCGCCGCCGGTTGACCCACAGCAAAATCGCGATCGCCAGCACGAAGGCGCCCAGCATCGCGAATTGGAAATGCGACGCGAGTTCGCCGAACGCCGTTTCCAGCGCGTGGCCGAACAGATAGCCCCCGCCCGCGAACAGAATCGCCCAGACGAACGCCGCGATGAAATTCAGCACCGCGAAGCGCAATGGGTTGATGCGCGCCAAGCCCATCGCGAAGGACGCGAAGTTCCGCACGCCATAGATGAAGCGGAAGGTCAGGATGAACCAGGTGTCGTAACGCTCCAGCCAGCCCATCGCGCGTTCCACACCGGGCTTCCAGGCGGGCTTGCGGGCGAGCAGCTTCACGCCATAGGTCCGGCCGAGCCAAAACCACAATTGATCGCCGCAGAAGCTGCCGAACCACGCGGCCAGCAGCAGCGGCAGGAAAGCGATCTTTTCCTGCTGCGCCGCGGCACCCGCGAAGATCACGAAAGTCTCGCCTTCGAAGAAGGTCCACAGAAACGTCGCGGCATACACCAGCGCCCCGTATTCCGCGATAAGCCGATCGACGTCCAACCTCGGGCGCTCCCTTGCGCGATGTGGTATAGTCACCACATACCCTAAGGAAGGGCGGAGAGGAACCGATGCGACGTTTTCTTGTTCTTGTGACGGCGGCTTTTCTGGCCACGGCCACGGCGCCGGCTTGGGCCGAGGATACGCGGCCCAATTCGACGCCGCCCAAGGCCAATCCGGACGCCGATAAGCTCAACGCGCGCAATCCGAACGTTTTCCACGCCGGACCCGGCAAGCCGCTGGAAGGCAGTGTTTACGTGTCGCCGTCGCGCATTCCGAAGCCGGACGCGAAGAAGTAAGCGGATCGCCCGCCGGTCAATCGGCGATTTGATTGCACTCGGTGCTGCCGCCCAGCGTGCGCACGCAGGCGAATTTGGCGTTCGGGTCGGGCTTGGCTTCCTTCGGCTCGTCCATGTAGCGCTCGCGCAGATCGCACATGATCTTGCGGTCGCCGGTCGTCCACATTCCGTCGCAGGCGCCGGGCATGAAATGCGGCCCAATGATCGCGGTGGTCATGATCACCCCCGGGCCGATCACCGTATTGACCGCCCTCTCGTAGGGCTTCAGATAGGTCATCACCTTGTTCGGCGCGTTCGACAATGGCGGGTTGCCGTGGAACGACGTCGTTTCGCCGCAGGCGCCAAGGGCGGCGGCGAGCAAGGAAACGGTCAGCAGGGCGGTCGGGCTCTTCATGGGATAACTCCAATACCCATAAAATTTGAACCAAATTTACTAATTATCGGTGAAGACGGCAAGAAATCACCTAACGCACTGATTAGGCTTTAACTTTCGTCGCTTGGGCGATCTTGCGGGCTTCCCCGTCGCCCAAATCCCAATACAGACCGGCCATCAAGCGCAGCCCTTCGCGGGCGACCTCCGGCAGGATGTGTTCGTTGGGCGCGTGCTGGGAACACGCCGGATAGGAATGCGGAACCCAGACGGTCGACAGGCCCAGCGTGTCGCTGAACACGTCGTTGGGCAGCGACCCGCCGAGATTGGGCAGGATCGCCGGTTTCTTGTTGCTGGTGCGGCGCATGGAATCGACCGCGAATTTGACCCACGGATGATCGGGATCGAGCCGCGTGGCGGCGAACAACACGTCGCGGGCCGAGGCGATCTTCACGAATGGGAAACCGTGGCGATCCAGATGCCGGCGCAAGGCCGGCAGAATCCCGTGCGGATCGACGCCGACGACGAAGCGCAACTGGCAGCGCGCCCAGGCGCGCGGCGGGATCGCGTTCACGGGGTTGCGCGGATTGCCGGTCTCGTAGGCCAGCACTTCGAACGAGCACCAGCCGAACACACGCTCGGACGGCGTGAGACCCGGCTCGCCCCACCATTCTTCGATCGCCGGGCCGTCTTCGCCGCCATCGACTTCGCAATCGGCCAGCGCGCGGCGCACGGATTCGGGCAGCTCGCTCGGCACCCATTCGGGAATGCGGATCTGACCGGTCGGGCCCGCGATGGTCGCAATCGCGTGGGCGAGCTGCAAACCGGGATTGGAGATCAACCCGCCCCAATTGCCAGAATGGTGGCCGCCCTCGCGCGCGTCGATCCAAATGTCGAAATTGAACGCACCGCGCGAGCCCAGGAAGATCGTCGGGCGTTCGGCGCGCAAGCGCGGCCCGTCTGACGCCAGCAACATATCGGCGGCGAACAGCGCCTTGTTGTCCTCGCACACTTCGCGCAAGCCCGGCGATCCGGTTTCCTCGCCCATCTCGATCAGATATTTGGCGTTGAAGCCCAGCTTGCCGCGCGTGGCGAGCACGGCCGCAAGGGCCCCGATATTGATCGAGTGCTGTCCCTTGTTGTCGGCGGTCCCGCGCCCGTACCAGCGATCGCCCTCGTCCTTCAATTCCCAAGGCGACAGGCCCGCGCGCCATTGATCTTCCAGGCCCCGGATCACGTCGCCATGGCCATAGCCGAACACGGTGGGCAGCGACGGGTCTTCGATGCGGCTGGCCAGCAGGAACGGGCCCTTGGCTTTGGCGTGGGTTAAAATGCGGCAGTCGAAGCCGAGCTTCGATAGCGTGGGCACCATCTCGGCTTCCAGATAGCGCGCGAGCTCGCCGGACCGTTCCGGGTTCTGGCTTTCGGTTTTGAACGCGACGCGCCTTGCGAGATCGGTCTTGAAGCCGCCCTGGTCGAAATAGGTTTCGGCGGCGGCGATGGCGGCTTCGCGGGTCATGGCATGCGTGTCCTGGCTGAAGGTCACGCCATCATGCGCCGTGGCCGAGCTACACGGCAACCGAATGCTTCGCCTTGCTGTTGTCGAGGTATTGATCGAAACACGACGCGACCACGCGCACGAAGTTCTGCGCGGGCTCGGGGATGCGCAAGTTTGTGCCGTCGACCGTGACCAAGCCGCCGCGCACCATGAAATCGAGCCGGCCGAGTTCGTCGCGGAAATGGTCGAGCGCGTGGCTCGACGCATTGTGCGCCCGGCAAACCGCGTCGAGATCGACTTCCATATCGCACATCAGCCGCTCGATGACCGCGCGGCGCAGGCGATCCTCGTCGGTGATCTGGATGCCACGTACGACGGGGACGAGATCGCGTTCGACCGCCTCGCGCCATTGATCGATCCGCGTATGGTTTTGCGCGTAGCCTTGCGCATAGGCCGAAATCGCCGACGGGCCGAAGCCGATCAGCGCATCGGCCATATCGGTCGTATAGCCTTGGAAATTGCGCCGCAGCCTTCCTTCGCGTTGGGCCCGCGCCATTTCGTCGTCGGGATAGGCGAAATGATCGATCCCGATGCGGGTATAGCCGCGCGCGGCCAAGCGCTTGTGCGCGGCCTCGACCAGCGCCATGCGCTCGCGCATGCCGGGCAGACCTTCGGGCTCCAGCAATTTCTGATGCGGCTTCATCCACGGCACATGCGCGTAGCCGAACAGCGCGATGCGCTCGGCCCCCAACTCGGCCGATTGGTCGATCGTCGCTTCGATCGTTTCGGCGGATTGGTGCGGCAGGCCGTAGATCAAATCCATGCCGATCTGCGCGATGCCCGTCGCGCGCAATTTGGCGAGCTTCTCCGCGACCAGTTCGAAGGGCTGGATGCGGTTGATCGCCTGCTGCACGCGAAGATCGAAATCCTGAATGCCGAGATTGACGCGGGTGACGCCCGCTTCCTTCAGCGCTTGGATCTGCGCATCGTCCAGCGTGCGCGGGTCGATTTCGATCTCGAAGCGCGTATCGGAATCGAACCGGAAGGAGTCGCGCAAGACCCGCGCGAGGGAAGCGAGATCGGCGGCGTTCAGCGCGTTGGGCGTGCCCCCGCCCAGATGCACATGGCCCGCGCGTAGCTTGCGGCCGATTGCGCGGCGCGCCAGCGCGATTTCCTGCAGCAGCGTCTGGAAATAATGATGGATCGGCCCGTATTTCGACGCGATCGAGGTGTTGCAGCCGCAATACCAGCACAGTTTTTCGCAGAACGGCACGTGGATGTAGATCGACACGGGTTGCGTGTCGTCGATCGCTTCCATCCAACGGCTCGCGTGGGCCGGGCCGATCGCGGGCGAGAAATGCGGCGCGGTCGGATAGCTCGTGTAGCGGGGGACTTTGGCTTCGGCCAAAGTCAGGGCTTCGGGGGACAACATAATGTCCCTTGCTTAGGCCCGCCTTCGCGTCCGCGAAATGATTTGGGTCAATTCCGGCCGAAGAGTTCGCCCGCCGCCGCAAAGAATCCGTCGATAGCGGGCTGACGGCGGCGCTCGGCCAAGCAGGCGAGATATTCGCCCACGTCCAGTTCCGCATCGGAAAACGCCAGCTTGGCGAAGCGCGGATCGGGCGCGAGCTCTGATTCGAAAACCAGCCCGATGCCGAACCCGGCCGCGACCGCTTCGGCCACCCCTTCGCGCGTCGCGACTTCGACGGCGGGGCCTAGTTGCAGCCGTGCGGCGGCCAGCCCGGTCTCGAAACGCTCGCGCGTGACCGAGCCGCGTTCGCGAAGAATCACCGGTCCCGCCGCCACGTCGGCCAAGCGCAAGCGTTTGCGCTTGGCGCGCGGATCGCCGACCGGCACGAAGGCGACTAAGCGGTCGCGTTTCAACGGCTCCAGCGTCAAACGCGGATCGGCGATGGCCTTGGCCAAAATTCCGACATCGGCCTCGTAGGCCAACAGCTTGCGCGCGACCTCTTCCGAATTGCCGATCGCCAGCGCGAAGCCGAGATCGGGCAGGGTGGCGCGCCAGGATTTCAGAACCGCCAAGGCCGGGCCCGGCCCGTCGGCCGCGACGTTCAAGAACACGCGCGCGCCGCCCGAAGCGCCCTGGATCGCCGCCTCAGCTTCATCCGCCAGCGCCATGTAGCGCTCGGCCACATCCAACAGGCGCCGCCCGGCCGGGGTCAGGCGGATTGCGCGGCCCTGGCGCACGAAGAGCGGCGTGGCGTAGCGCTGTTCCAGCGCTTTCACCTGGGCCGACAAAGTCGGCTGGCTGACGCGCGCCTTGCGGGCGGCGCGGCTGAATCCGCCTTCCTTGGCGACCAGCCAGAAGGCGCGCAGCAGGATCGGGTTCATCTATAGGCCAATCTGATTTGAAACATTGTTATTATGTATTGGACCTATGGATAGGGCAAGGCGATGATCCGCCGGTCTTTCGGAGGGAATCAATGTCCAACGTGCCCCAAGGTCTTTCGCAAACCGGCGACAAGCTGCTGCTCACCCCCGGCCCGCTGACGACGTCCAAAGCGGTCAAGGAAGCGATGCTGCACGATTGGGGCAGCCGCGACGCGGTGTTCCTCGAAGCCAATAAGGGCGTGCTGCGCCGGATCGCGGAAATCGCGGAACGTGGCCAGACGCATGTCACCGTGCCGGTGCAGGGCTCGGGCACGTTCGCGGTCGAAGCGATGATCACCAGCTTCGTGCCGAAGACCGGCAAAATGCTGATCTGCAACAACGGCGCTTATTGTGTGCGCGCCAAGCGTATCGCGGAAATCGCCGGCCGCGCGGTCGTCACGATCGATTTCCCGGAAGACAAGCCGATCGATCCCGCAATGCTGGACGCGGCCCTCGCCAAGGACAAGTCGATCACCCATGTGTTCGCGGTCCAATGCGAAACGACGTCGGGTGTGCTCAACCCCATCGACGCGTTGGCCGATGTGACCGCCAAGCACGGGCGCCGCTTGCTGATCGACGCGATGAGCGCCTTCGGCGCGCTGTCCTTGGGCAAGGACTGCCGCTACGACGCGCTCGCCGCGTCGTCGAACAAGAATCTCGAAGGCGTGCCGGGCCTTGGCTTCGTCGTTTGCGACAAGGCGGCGCTGGCCGAAACCAAGGGCAACGCGACGACGCTGGTGCTCGACTTGCACGACCAATGGCAGGGTTTCGAGAAGACCGGCCAGTGGCGTTTTACCCCGCCGATCCACACCATCATGTCGCTGGCCAAGGCGCTGGACGAGCACGCGGCCGAAGGCGGCGTGGCCGGTCGCGGCAAGCGCTACGCGAATAATTGCCGCGTGCTGGTCGACGGCTTGCGCAAAATGGGCTTCGTCACGCTGCTGCCCGACGCCGTGCAAGCGCCGATCATCGTGACCGTGCGCATGCCCGCCGATAACAAATTTGTCTTCCAGAGCTTCTATGATCGCCTGAAGGATCAAGGCTACGTGATCTATCCGGGCAAGCTGACCGTAGCGGATTCCTTCCGCATCGGCTGCATCGGCCGGATCGACGAAAGCCAGATCAAGGGCGTGCTCGCGGCGATCGCGGCCACGCTCGCCGAAATGGGTGTGGCGAGCGGCGCGCCGGAGCAATCGCAGGCGGCCGAATAAGGAGCTGACATGGGCAAGATGGACGTCAACGGCCGCGCCTACGCGCTGCCCCAGAATCCGGTGGTCGTCGTTTGTGTCGACGGCTCGGAACCCGGCTATATCGAAGCGGCGATCGCCAAGGGCCGCGCGCCCTTCTTCAAGCGCTGCTTCGAAAACGGCACGTCGTTGATCGGCCATTGCGTGGTGCCCAGCTTCACCAACCCGAACAATCTGTCGATCGTCACCGGCGCACCGCCGTCGGTGCACGGGATTTCGGGCAATTACTTCCTCGATCCCGACACGGGCAAGGAAGTGATGATGAACGATCCGAAATTCCTGCGCGCGCCCACCTTGTTCCAGAAGTTGCAGGAGCTCGGCAAGACGCTCGCCATCGTCACCGCGAAGGACAAGCTGCGCGCGTTGCTGGGCCATGGTGTGAAGATGGCGCCTGGCAAGGCCGTGTGCTTCTCGTCCGAGAAATCCGACAAGGCGAATATCGCCGAAAACGGCATCGACAACGTCAACGCGTTCGTCGGCATGGGCGTGCCGGATGTCTATTCGGCGGGCTTGTCGGAATTCGTGTTCGCCGCCGGCGTCAAGCTGATGGAAACGATGCGCCCCGACGTCATGTATCTGTCGACGACGGATTACATCCAGCACAAGCACGCGCCCGGCACGCCGGTGGCCGACGATTTCTACGCGATGATGGATTCGTATCTGGCGCGCCTCGATGCGATGGGCGCCACGATCGTCGTCACCGCCGATCACGGTATGAACGCCAAGCACGGCGCCGACGGCAAGCCCGTCGTCGTCTATTTGCAGGACGCGCTCGACGATCTGCTCGGCAAAGCCGCCGCGCGGGTGATCCTGCCGATCACCGATCCCTATGTCGTCCATCACGGGGCGCTCGGCTCCTACGCTGTCGTCTATCTGCCGGCGAATGCGGACAAGGCCGCTGTCGCGCGCCATATCGCGGCGATCAAGGGCATCGACAGCGTGCTGACCAAGGACGAAGCGGCGGCGAAGTTCCAATTGCCGCCGGATCGTTTGGGCGAGTTGGTCGTCGTGTCGTCGAAGCATGTTACGGTCGGCACCAGCGTCGAGCGCCACGATCTTTCGGGCCTCAAGGAGCCGTTGCGCTCGCATGGCGGCGTGTCCGAGCAGAGCGTGCCGCTGATTTCCAATCGCAAACTGACGGTCGAAGCCGGGCGGACCTACCGCAATTTCGACGCGTTCGACTTCGCCTTCAACCGTGTCGCCGAAAAGGTGCCCGCATGAACGCCCCCGTGAAATTCCCCCGCATCGAATTCCGCACGGAATCGTTGCGCATCGCCGGTAAGAAGGTCGCGGGCGATCTGGGCACGCTCGACGTGTTCGATCCCTATACCGGGGCCGTCGTCGGCACCGTGCCGCGCGCCAGCGCCGCGCAAGTCGCCGAGGCGTTCAAGATCGGGGCGGCGTTCAAGTCCAAGCTCACGCGCTACGACCGCCAGAAGATCCTGATGAAGGCGGGCGAGTTGATCGCGTCGCGCAAGGAGATGCTGGCGCGCATCATCACCGCCGAAAGCGGTTTGAGCCTGAAGGACTCGTATTACGAAGTGGGCCGCGCCTACGACGTCTATACGCTGTCGGGCCAACTCGCGATCCGCGAAGACGCCGAGACCTTCGCCTGCGACATCACCCCGCACGGCAAGGCGCGCCGCATCCATACGCTGCGCGAACCGTTGCAGGGCGTGATCTCGGCGATCACGCCGTTCAACCACCCGCTCAACATGGTCTCGCACAAGATCGCGCCCGCGATCGCGACCAATAATCGCGTGGTGTTGAAGCCGACGGAATTGACGCCACTGACGGCCTTGGCGCTCGCCGACATTCTCTACGAAGCGGGCTTGCCGCCCGAAATGCTGTCGGTCGTGACGGGCTCGCCCAGTGATCTGGGCGACGCGATGATCACCGATCCGAATATCGATCTGGTGACGTTCACGGGCTCGGTCGCGGTCGGCAAGATGATCGCGCAGAAGGCCGGCTATCGCCGCGTGGTGCTCGAACTCGGCGGCAACGATCCGCTGATCGTGCTCGACGACGCCGATCCCGATAAGGCCGCCGAACTCGCGGTCGCCGGGGCGACCAAGAATTCGGGCCAGCGCTGCACGGCCGTGAAGCGCATCCTTGCGGTCGAAAGCATCGCCGACAAGCTGGTCGAGCGCATCATGGTCCACGCCAAGAAGCTCAAATCCGGCGACCCGATGGACCCCGAAACCGATATCGGCACGGTGATCCACGAGCGCGCGGCGCAAAGCTTCGAAAAGCGCGTCGTCGATGCGGTCGGCCTCGGCGCCAAACTGCTGCACGGCAACAACCGTCAGGGTGCTTTGTATCCGCCGACGGTCGTCGATCATGTGCCCTACGATTGCGAGTTGGTGCGCGAGGAAACCTTCGGGCCGGTCATTCCGGTCGTGCGCGTCAAGGATATCGACGACGCGATCCGCGTGTCGAACTCGACCAAATACGGTCTGTCGTCGGGCGTGTGCACCTGGCGCCTCGACCATATCAATCGGTTCATCAAGGAACTCAACGTCGGCACCGTGAATATCTGGGAAGTGCCCGGCTATCGCATCGAAATGTCGCCCTTCGGCGGCATCAAGGATTCGGGGCTCGGCCACAAGGAAGGCGTCGTGGAAGCGATGAAGTGCTTCACCAACGTGAAGACCTATTCGCTGCCCTGGAGCGCTTCCTAAGCCGTCGTGTACCGGGAGTTGATCGGGCTTTACGCCGTGCATCCGTCCGTTTAGCATTCTCCGAAATAGATCCGGGGAAGGCATATGCGGATTTTGATGGTGTTGCTGGCCGCGCTGGTTTTGGGCGTCGCGCCCGCGCGCGCCGACGAAGCGAAACTCTCGGCGGAACTCGACGCGTTCGAGCAATTGACGTTGTGGCGCGATGCGGCGGGCACGGCCGCCGGCGGTGCCGTGCCGACCGGTGTTATCGTGCGCTGGAATCGGGCGCTGCGCGTGCGCGTCGTCGGACGCTCGTCGTCGAACGAGCGCGCATCGACGCTCAAATTCCTGCGCCAAGCGGGGGAGATCGCCGGGCTTGCCGTCACCATCGAAGACGGCGAAGGCAGCGGCGAGAATTTCAAGATCGAGTTTTTCCCCGAATACAGCGCGCCGCCGATGCTGCAGAGCGCCGGTTGTCTGACGCGCTATTGGAATACGGGCGGCGCATTGACGCGCGTGGAACTCTATATCCGCTCGGGGATCCGGGACTTCGATCGCTGCGTATCGCACGAGATGCTGCACGGGTTCGGCATCCCCGCCCATCCGCACAATCTGCGCTCGGTCATGAGCTATACGCAGCAGAGCCTGTCGGAATACACGCAGATCGATATCGATGCTTTGCGCACGCTCTATCATCCGTCGATCACGCCGGGGATGTTCCACTTGGCGGCGATGGTCGCCGCCCGCAAGGTCATCGCCGAGCGGCTGGGGATGATTCCCGCCGGCGGCGATGCAAACGCGCTGGCGCGGCCGGTGATGGATCAATCCGTCGCCCGGTTGCGCAAACTGGCCGAAGGAAACGACCGAACGGCGGCGATCGCGGCGACTCAACTCAGCATCGCCTATTTGAGCGGCCATTATGTCGGTATCGACCGCGCCGAGGCGGGCCGTTACATCCGTCTCGGGGCGGATCGCGGCGCGCCCGAAGCCCAATTCGCCGCGGGTCTGATGATGAGCGAGCGCGGCAACCCCATACGGGACGACCAGGCCGCTGTCGTCTATCTCGAGAAGGCGGCCGCACAAAACCATGCGGGTGCCATGTTCGCGCTGGCGGGATTGTTGGCGAGCGGGCGCGGACGCGAAGCCGATCCGGTCGCCGCCTATGCTTGGTACATGCTCGCTGCGGCACGCAATGTTCCGGGGGCCGCGACGGCCCGCGATAATTTGAGCGCGAATTTGAGCGCGGCGCAGCTTGCCGAAGCCAAGTCCCGCGCCGAGAAACTCGTGCCCCAACCCGCGCGCTGAGCGTCCCCAAAACAGGACTCGCTATTCGCCAAGTCCGGATCGTAATATTTCCGTCATAAACCCGGGGGAGGGGAAAATGGCGGAATTCGAAGACGATCCGGAATCGATCGGCATCGCGCGCCCGATGGGCCGCGTGTTCGGCGACATCGCGCAAGAACGCTTGAGCCGTCGCGCCTTGTTGGGCGGCGCGGCCGCTGCGGGACTTGCCGCGGCGCTGCCCGAAGAAGCCCAGGCGCAGGCCGGACGCTCGTCGCTGAAATTCACCGACGCCGACAGCGTGATGAACTCGCAAGATCGCGTCGCCCCCGGCTACAAGCGCAGCTTCGTCATCAAATGGGGCGATCCGCTATTCGCCGATGCGCCCGCTTTCGATCCGCGCGCGCAGACCGGCGCCAAGCAGGAACGCCAGTTCGGCTACAATAACGATTTCATGGCGTTCTTCCCGCTGCCCTACGGTTCGCGCAGTTCGACGCGCGGCTTGCTGCACGTCAATCACGAGTACTGCAACGGGAACTTGATGTTCCCGGGCATCGGCGAGCGCGGCAACCAGACCAAAGAGCAATGCGAGGTCGAGATGGCCGCGCATGGTTTGTCGGTGATCGAGGTCGCGAAGATCGGCGGCGAATGGCGCTTCGTGCGCGACAGCAAGTTCAATCGCCGCCTGTCGGGCTCGGGCGAGATGTTCCATGTCTCGGGCCCGGCGGCGGGGCATCCGCGCTTGCGCTCCAACGAGGATCGCACCGGCACGCTGGTCGTCGGCACGCTGAACAACTGTGCTGGCGGCGTCACGCCTTGGGGCACGGTTCTGTCGGGCGAGGAGAACTTCAACGGCTATTTCGGCGGCGACGCGGCCAAAACGCCGGAGGCGCGCAACCATCGCCGCTACGGCGTGCAGGCCTATCAGGGGGCGCCCTGGGCGACGTATTTCGAACGCTTCAACGTCGAAAAGAACCCGAACGAACCCAACCGTTACGGCTGGGTCGTCGAATACGATCCCTATGATCCCAAATCCTCGCCGGTGAAGCGTACGGCGTTGGGCCGCTTCAAGCACGAGGGGGCGACTTGCGTCGTGTGCCCGGACGGGCGCGTCGCGGTTTACTCGGGCGACGACGAGCGCTTCGAATATGTCTATCGCTTCGTCTCGTCGGGCAAGTTCGATCCGAAGAACCGCCGCGCAAATCGCGATCTGCTGGATGAAGGCACATTGTCGGTCGCGCGGTTCGACGCGGACGGTTCGTTGCGCTGGCTGCCGCTGGTCCATGGGCAAGGGCCGCTGACCGCCGCGAACGGTTTCGACAGCCAGGCCGACGTGCTGATCGAAGCGCGCCGCGCGGCCGATCTGGTCGGCGCCACGCCGATGGATCGCCCGGAGGACGTCGAGACCAATCCGGTGACCGGGCGCACCTATGTGATGTGCACCTATAACGAACGCCGCGCGGCGGCGGATGCGGCGGAGGCGCGCACGCGCGTGAACCCCGCCAATCCGCGCGTGGGCAGCCGCACGGGCCATGTGGTCGAGATGATCCCGCCCGGCGGGCGCGGGGCGAAGGCCGATCACGCGGCGGACGTGTTCCGCTGGGACATTTTCCTGATGGGCGGCGATCCCGCCGATCCGGCATCGGGCGCCAAATACGGTGCGGGCGTGGGGCAGCATGGCTGGTTGGCGGCCCCCGACAATGTCGCCTTCGATCCGAAGGGCCGCATGTGGATCTCGACCGACGGCATGCCCACGCAAGCCTCGCCCGCCCGTGCCGACGGCTTGTTCGGCACCGATACCGAAGGGCCGGGACGTGCGGTCACCAAGCGCATTTACGGGGCGCCCTCGGGCGCGGAAGTCTGCGGGCCGTGTTTCACACCCGACGGCAAGACGCTGTTCCTCGCCATTCAGCATCCGGGCGAGGCGCGCGGCTCGAATTACGAGAACCCGTCGACGCGCTGGCCGGATTTCCGCGACGACACGCCGCCGCGCCCGTCGGTGATCGCGGTCGAGAAGATCGACGGCGGCGAGATCGGTTCTTAGCCGTCGTTCGCCGAGAGCTGGGCTTGAAGCTGCGCCGACAACGCGTTCGGCGCGGCATCCGGCCGGCGGCCGCGCGCGACGACGATCCCTTCGGTGAATTCCGCCCCCGACACGCGCCCGCGCGTGTCGGTAACGCCGTCGAGGTCGAGGCGCTGCGCGACTTCGCCCGCCGTGCGCGCGCGCTTGGCGTCGCGATCGTGGAACACCGCGCGGTTCGCCTTGGCGGCGACAGGCAGCACGCGATTGGCGGGCTGGTCGGGATTGGCCTCGGCCGCTTTGATCAGGCGCACCGCACCCGACGCGCCCAGGAAATGCGCGGCGTAAACCTCCTGATAGGTCGGCTCGCGGCCCAGCGCTTTTTGCAAACTGTTGCGATTGGTCTTCGACAATTCGCCCGCCATCGCGGCGGCGAGTTTGGCGTCTTTGCGCAGGGCAAGAATTGCCGATCGGTCGTCCGCACTCGGCACTTCGTTCCGGCCGGTGGCGGGATCCTTGGCGATCTTCTTGGCCGCGTCGCCCATCCCATATTTGGCGCCGTGCCGGCGCACGAGCTCCAGCCAGGTCTGCTCGGTGAACTGGAAAAGCCCCGTGGCGCTGGAATTCGGGTTCTTGGCGTCGGTTTTCAGGCCGCTTTCGCGCCGCGCGGTCGCCAGCAATTCGGCGAAGCCGGCCGTGCCCCGGCGCGCGGGCTCGGCCAAAGCCTGGCGGATCGCGGCGGGGGCGGGGCGGGTGGCGATGGTCTCGACGGTCATGGCGGGCAGAATATCGCAACCCCCGTGCCAAAGTCCCCAGATGAGGGAAACGCGCGGTTTTCGGGCCCGAAATCGGGGCCGGAAAACCCGCCCCATCAATCGCTTGCGAAGGGCGGCCAGGGGCGGTATAGGGACGGCCCCGCACGGTCGGAGCGTAGCTCAGCCTGGTAGAGCACTAGCTTCGGGAGCTAGGGGCCGGAGGTTCGAATCCTCTCGCTCCGACCAGCGGACTTCCCGGAAAATCGAGACGCGATCACGCGGGCGGCGGTGCCGCCGCGCCCGCGTTCGTGCGCATCGCCGCCGCCATCGCCATGCGGGCGAGGGCGGGCAGGGATTTCACGCCCAACTTCTTCATGATCGCGGCGCGGTGGCCTTCGACCGTGCGGCGGCTGATGCCCAGATCGGCCGCGATGTTCTTGCTGGGATGGCCCGCCAGCACGAGATCCAGAATCTCGCGCTGGCGCTTGCTGAGGCCATCGAGACGGCGCGCGGAGTCCTCCGCATCGGGCATGTCGGCGGGCAGGGTGATCTCGATCGGCTGATCATCGTCCGTGACGGGCATATCTTCGTCGACGCGCCCCTCCGGCGCGCCAAGACGCGCGGCGAGCGTGTCGAGCTTGCGGTCGAGGCGTGCCAGGATCTCTCGCGCGCGCGCGGGATCGTCGATGCGCGCCAACAGATCGCGCATCGGCGTCAGGTGTCGCGCGAAGCGGCGTAGCGTGTCACCGGCGTCCGAAAGATCCTGCGCTTGGCGTTTGCGTTCGCCGATATCGATGTAGGTCACGACCACGCCGTCGATCGACCCGGTCTCCGCGCGATAGGGCATCACGCGGCGCGCGAACCAGGCGCCGCACGCGGTTTGGATTTCGCGCTCGACGGGTGCGCCGTCGCGCAGCACGTCGCACGCATCGTCCTGCAAGTCGGAATCGGCGGCGAACGAGGGGATCTCCGCCGCCGGCTTGCCGACATCGCCCAGCAACAGGCCGAACAACACGCTCGCCGCCGGCGTGAACACGCGGATCTTCAGCGTGCGGTCCAGAAACAGGGCGGGCACGTCCAGGCTGAACAGAACGTTGCGCAGATCGCGCGACATCGCGCGCTGGCGCGCCAGATCTTCGCGCAGCTTCTCGTTGGCGGTGATCAATTCGGCGCGCGATGCGCCGCCGCGTTCGCGGCCGGGCTTGCCGATACGCAATTGCGTGCGCGGCTCGCCCAGCAGAATCGCCGGCAAGGAAGGGGCACCCATACGGGTAACGGCGAAATGATTGGCGTTCTTATTCATGCGAAATCGCTCCTTCGGGATTGCCGGCGTGGGGGCTCGCCGGGCCGTTTATCGAGCTCTATGCGCCGACGGGCCGGACCCGCCGTGATCGAAACGCCCGCGTTGGATCGCAGCCGAATGCGGCGAAATCTTGCCGAACCTCGGCAGCGAAGAAGGCAAGTTCGTGGAAATGCGTACGTATCCGCGCGAATTGCGGTTCGCGCGCGCAAGCGCGGCAGATTTTCGCGTGCGGGTAGTTTCCGGGGCTGATGCGCGCGCCGTAACGCTTCCAACTTCTCCCCATCGCGGCGCGACCGCCGTTTCACGATGGAGAACAGCATGACCAAGAACTCCGAAGCATCGACCGCCGATCTATCGGCGGATATCGCCGCGTTGCGCGACGATGTCGCCAAGCTTGCCGCCACGCTGGGTAAGGTCGCCAAGGCGCGCGCGAGCGACGCGACCGAGACCGCCGCCGATGCGGGCTCCGTGATCACGGAGAAACTCGCCGACACGGCGGCCGGCGCGCAGAAGCAACTGCGTGCGGCAGGCGCCAAGCTGGAAGCCGGGATCGAGCAGCACCCGATGGCGGCGATGCTGATCGCGTTCGGCGTGGGCCTGTCGCTGGCGATGGCGACCCGCGCGCGCGAATAATCGATGCTCGCTCCGTTGATGGGGCTGGCCTTGGACGCCGCCGCGCGCGGCGGCGTCCGCCCGCTGGTCGCCGTCGCCGCATGCGCGATCGGCGCGGCGTTCGCGGGCGTGGCGCTGGGCTTCGCGACCCAGGCGGTATTCGAAGCGCTGCGCTTGCGGATGGGCGAGATCGACGCGGCCCTCGTGGTCGCGGCGATCTATGCCGGCCTCGCGATCTTGGTGTGGCCGGCGACATTGTTGGTCCAACGCCGGATCGCGCGGCGCGATCCGGCGCCGGCGATCCCGCAAGACGATATCGACGCGCTGCTGCCCTTGCTCGAACGCGGCGGAACGGAATCCGCGGCACTCGCGCAGGTGCTCAAAAGCGGCCGCAACTTGCCGCCCTTCCCGATGATCGCGCTGGCGCTTGCCGGCGGTCTGATCGCGGGGCGTGGCGGGTCGAAATGAACGATCCAATCAAACTCGAAGAAGGAGACCCAATATGACGCTCGGAACCTTCCTGATCATCCTGCTGATCATCGCGCTGCTGGGCGGTTTCAGCGGCCGCTTCGGCGGTTACGGCTATGGCTACGGTCACGGCGGTGTGGGCGTGCTCGGCACGGTGCTGATCGTGCTCGTCGTGCTCGCCTTGCTCGGAAAGATATGACCGGGTGCCGCGCGCGTAGTTTCCGGGGCTGCCGCGCCCGCGCGGCGGCGCCTAGCTTTCATCGAGGCGCGCTCGCTTTCATCGATATGCGGGGGCGTCGATCATTCAAGGGAGAATCCGCATGAAGATCCATTCTCGATTCCGCGCCGCCGGCGCGTTCGCCGCCGTCGCCGTCGCGGGCCTGACCGTCGCCGCTTGCACGGGCCCCGCCGCCGCACCGACGCAGATTCAGGCGAGCAACCCCAGCGTCACCTACACCTATCGGTCGGATCAGGATCTGATCCAGGCGAACCGCGCGGCCGCGACGCATTGCGCGCGCTACAGCGCGGTCCCGCAGACCATGCGATTCTTCGGCGAGCCCAGCGGCGAACGCGGCGTCGTGTTCGATTGCGTGCCGGCCGCCCCGGTCGTGGCGGCGGCGCCGGTCGCGGTGGCGCCGGTGATGCCGGCACCCGCGCTCAGCTTCACCTACGCGCAGGATCAGGAATTGCTGCAAGGAACGCGCAGCGCCCAGCTTCAATGCGCGAATGCCGGCATGCAGCAAGCGCTGACCGGCATCGTAACCAACGTCAACGGCACGAAGACCGCGACGTTCCAATGCGTGCCGCGCTAAGCGTGGCGAAACCCTAACGACGGAGGAAAGTCATGAAACGCACCATTCTCGCGACGGGATTGTTGGGCGCCAGCTTGATGTTGGGCGCTTGCGGCGACACGACGGGCGATCGCGCGTTGAGCGGCGCCGGGATCGGTGCGGGTGCGGGTGCGCTGGGCGGCTTGCTGCTCGGCGCGCCCGTGGAAGGTGCCATCATCGGCGGTGCCGCCGGTGCGGGCGTCGGCGCGCTGACCGACAAGGATAAGGTCAATCTGGGCCGTCCGATCTGGCGCTGACCGGATCGCGGCTTTTTGATTCAATCGAACCCGGGAGAACAACCATGACGGTGTCATCGTTCGTGCCGCGCGCGCTCGCGGTCGTTTTGGCCGCGGGCGCGGTCGTGGGATGCAGCCAATGGACGGGGCAATCGGCCGCTCCGTCGCAGAACGCCGCCAATCCCGAACTCGCCGGCGCCTGGTACGAGGTCTTTTTCGATACCAATAGCGCCGACATCAACGACCGCGGCCGCGTGATCGTGCGCAGCGTCGCCTATGTCGCGACGAACAATCCCGACGCGCGCGTCACCGTCATCGGCAAGGCGGATCGCGTGGGCACGCAAGCGACGAATATGACCATGTCCCAGCGCCGCGCGGAAGCGGTGCGCGGCGCGCTGGTCGCGGCGGGCGTGCCCGCCCAGCGCATCGTCATGAGCTGGACCGGCGAGAGCAACCCGCCGGTCGCGACACCCGATGAAACGACCGAGCGCCGCAACCGCGTGGTCGACGTGACGGTCGTCAAGCAGATGGCGTCCAACACCAACTGACGCGCCGAGTATCCGCGCAAACGAAACGGCCCGGCACCGCAAGGTGCCGGGCCGCCGCCGTTCGGGCCGGGAGACGGGGAGGAACGGCCCTACTTGACGATCAGATTGTTGTGCACTTCCTTCACGCCCTTCACGTCGCGGGCGATGCTTTCGGCCTTGATCTTGGCGACGTCGTTGTCGACGAAGCCGCTGAGCTGGACGACGCCCTTATGCGTCTCCACGCCGATATCGCGGATCGTCAGGTCCTTGTCGCCGATCACGCGCGCGCGGATCGAATTGCTGATGATCGTATCGTCCAGGAACTCGCCCGCGGTGACGCTCTTGTCGTTCGCCGCTTGGGCATGAACGGCGGCGGGCAGGGCCAGCGATGCGGCCAGCGCCGCGATCAAAGTGGTGCGTCGAACTCGCATGTAAGCCTCCTTCGTAAGATGGAATGCAGCATGAAGTTATGCCGCGGCGCCGCTTTCCATCAGGGCCGGAAACTACGTGCCGCGCGGCGCGGGTAGATTCCGACGCTGTCGAAGGCGATGGAGATCCGCTTATCTACAAAGACGGACGCGGCGACGCGCGATCGATCGACCGGCGCTTCGCCATCCTTCCGACAATCGACGCAGCAAAGGAGTTGAGCCATGGCCGACGAAACGAAAATCACCACGGGCAATCTGATCGCCGCCGGCAAGGTCGACGGCACGACCGTCTACAACACGCGGGGCGAGAAGCTCGGCAATGTCGACGACATCATGATCGACAAGGTCAGCGGCCGCGCGATCTACGCCGTCATGTCCTTCGGCGGTTTCCTGGGGATGGGCGAAAGCCAGCACCCGCTGCCGTGGTCGCAGTTGAAATACGACACGGGCATGGGCGGTTATGTCGTCAATCTCGACAAGAAGAAGCTCGAGGGCGCCCCGGCCTACGACCGCGGCGCGCCGTTCGAATGGACGCCCGATTACGGCCGCAAGGTCGACAAGTACTACGACACGCCCAGCTACTGGGCCTGATCGTCCGTCCTTGTTCGCCAGAACGTTCGCCGGCATCCCCCGCCGGCGGGCGTTTTGTTTTCAGTAGATGAGATCGTCCGCACCGCCGGCCCCGCCCTTCGACAGGACGATTTCGTCCTTCGCGGCGA